>Ga0315293_10000180_pt1 | contig 54729 bp, 67 predicted proteins | sample YL17G13_20_MG_FD_203071 | JGI IMG/M metagenome (GOLD analysis project Ga0315293, IMG submission 203071) | Sediment microbial communities from Yellowstone Lake, YNP, Wyoming, USA - YL17G13_20 | ecosystem: Environmental > Aquatic > Freshwater > Lake > Sediment | place: USA: Wyoming | collected... | reverse complement strand
CAATCCGCTAGCTGGGGTCGTGCTAAATGCAGGGAGTAGTCAGACCTTATCGACCGGCTTCACGCCAACTGATACGGCCAACTACAACAATGCTGTAGCAAGCGTGCTGATCAACGTGCTTAAGGCAACACCGGTCATCAGCTGGAGCAATCCTGCTGACATAACCTATGGTGCAGCCCTAAGCGGTACTCAGCTAAACGCAAGCACACCTGTTGCTGGCATCTTTGTCTACAATCCGCTAGCTGGGGTCGTGCTAAATGCAGGGAGTAGTCAGACCTTATCGACCGGCTTCACGCCAACTGATACGGCCAACTACAACAATGCTGTAGCAAGCGTGCTGATCAACGTGCTTAAGGCAGACCTAACCGTTACGGCTGATAACAAGAGCAAGATCTACGGTGATGTACTGCCTGCATTTACGGCAAGCTACTTGGGCTTTGTATTAGGCGAAGATGAGAGCGTCCTTGGTGGCACGCTTGCTTTCACAACGCTGGCTACTCAGAGCAGCTCGGTTGGAGGCTACGCAGTAACTCCACTCGGTCTTACATCCACTAACTACGCGATAACATTCGTGGATGGCACGCTAACAATAACGCCTGCACCGGTTGCAATAGCGCCTGCTACAACCACACCTATCGTTATTGCAGGAATCACTGAGGTTGCAGGAGTAAAGAAGGCAGGAGCACTTGAAGTAGCTGGAATAACTGAGCTTCCGTTTACCGGATCTAATATTGTGCTTAGCTACATAATTGCTATCTTGATGATGATATCAGGAACTGCGATTATTCTAAGTTCAAGAAAGATGAAGGTAGATAAAGCAAAGAATTAAACCAGCTAACTAAAGCGGCCAAGCTGAAAGAAATATATAGAGCCCCACAAAAATGTGGGGCTCTATTATTAATAAGAATAAGGTTAGCGGCGGAATAGAATCTCAATCAAAGTGTAATATATTCTAATGACTGCAGGTCCTGCGATAACGGTTATTAAAGCGGGGAATAGACATAAAATAAGCGGGAAAACAAGTTTTACCGGAGCCTTAACACCTCTTTCCTCCGCTTCCTGGCGTCTTCTTATGCGCATCTCTGAAGCCTGAACCCTCAATACCTTGCCAACTGAGATACCGAAGATATCCGCCTGAATCATTGCCATGGTAAAGACACTTAGATCAGGAACATCAGTCCTGTTGCTTAAATTCTTGAAGGCATCCTTCCTGGATAGTCCGATGCTCATTTCCTGAAGCATCCTATTGAACTCGTCACCAAGAGACCCCTTTATATTCCTTGCAACTTTGGACAGCGCAAGGTCAAGCCCCATGCCCGCCTCAACGCTTATGGTTAGCATGTCCAGAGCATTAGGCAGTTCTCGCCTGATTTCCCTTTTTCTCCTGTTTATTCTTCTTCTAAGATAGAAATTAGGGAAAAAATAGGATAATGGAATAAGCACGAAAAGCAATATCTTCGCTATAAGAGGAAGAGTTAGGAACACGATAAGAATTATAAAAAGGAATAAAAAGCCTATAGAAAAAAGGATCTTGACAGCAAGAAAAACATCCACCCCCACATTTTCAATAATACCTGCCAGCTCCAATCGATGTCTTGTCGATTCCATCATACCGGCTGGACCTGCTCTCTTGACTATTGAAGCAATCCGGGTAAAGATGGGTGCTATTATACGCTCAAAAAGCGATGTTCTTGCCTCAACACTCTTTTGGGGAGCCACATCGTAATAGCTTAATCTGGCAATGCTGCTCTTTGGATTCTTTTTTGAAGCAACTGGAATCGCGGAAAACATGACAAGCAAAAAAACCGAGATAAAAACTCCGCCTAAAACAAGATAAAGAAACACCTGCCACTCACACCTGCCCTTTCGCTAAATATATTTGTTCTCAATATTCAACCCTTACAATCCTTATGATCCAGATTATCCCTATTATCATTAAAAGGCTGGCTAACGACAGCATCACAATGCCAACCCTTGTGGTCACAAGCAGACTTATGTATTCCCTGTTAAGCAGAGTGAGGGCTCCCGCAAAAAGTATCGGCAATCCAATCAGTATGTATGCAGATAGCCTTCCCTCAGCAGTTAGCGCCTTGATCTGGCGCATTGCCCTGTCCCTCTCCCTTATTGTACTTGAAATTATCTCAAGAACCTCTGCGAGGTTTCCTCCGACCTCTCTCTGTATGTTTATGGACATTACAGCCCAGTTGAAATGCTCGCTGTTCAATCTCGCCGCCATGTTATCAAGTGCATCTTTTTCTGCCAGGCCCATCCTTATCTCGCTTAACACCCTCTTGAACTCATCTGAAATTGGCGGTGTGGTCTCATCAACAACAGTGCTTAATGACTGATTAAAGCTGTACCCTGTTTTTAGTGAGCCGCTTATAAGCTGCAGTGTATCCGGCAGCTGGTCATGGAACTTCCTCATTCTACTCGCTGTTTTAAAGCTCAAAATTAAAAACGGGCCTATTACAACCAAAAAAGTAACAACAGATGTAAGCAGTATGCTTCTGCTTAAAATGTACAGGGATATTGCACATATAATCACTGCTGCAACATGGAGCGATACAAATTCAGAGCTCTGAATGCTCATCCCCGCCCTTTCCAGCCTCCTGTCAAAAAGGTCAAGGAAGCCTCTTCTCGCAGCAATTTTTGAAATAAAAATTACGAAGCGATCGACAAATCCAATTCGCCCCTTCTTATGTCTTATTTCATCTTCAAGACTTCGCTGTGGAGTTTTATATCCATAGATTTCGGTTCGCTGCTTCAATATCTTTTTTGATGGAAACATCAGCAGCGCAAATATGTAAAGCAGGAGCGATATGCTGATAAAAAATGCCGCATAAACGATCATTTTCATCCACCAGATATTAAATAAAGCAAGATAAAAAGGCAGTTGCGGACTCATTACAATTTTGGTAGGTGGAGGCGCATAATAAGGATTTTTATAGGTGACGCTGGCTGAACTGCTTAATTCACCGCTCTTTACATTCAGAGTTACATCTATGTTTTCAGTATTTGGCCAGAGACTTACATATGAAATTTTGTACTGGTTCCTCATTTTCCTTGAAATGGATTTGTACAGCTCCTTCAATTCACTTGATCTGGCTGCCACCAGAAGCTCGCCCTCTGTGCTCTTTGAGATATTGCCAATATCAACCGGGTTAAAATCATAGGAAAGGAGAGCAATGGAATAGACCGTGACATTCTCAGCCTTTGCTTTAGCAATTACATCGTCAACCTTTAATTTACTTACTGTATCCATCCCATCAGAAAGAACAATCACATATCTGTGCTTCATGTCTTCCTGGTCCTTGAACTGATCAAGGGCTACCATAAGACCATCAAAGAGTGATGTTTCTCCCCATGCCACAGTCTGGGAAATTGAATCCTTAAGACGCGTTCTGTCTGAAGTGAACTTTGAGTAAACGGTTACACTATCAGCAAATCCGACCACTGCAAACCGGTCAATTTTCCTCATTTCATCCATGAAAAGAATAGCAGCCGACTGAGCATCAGCAATCGGTTCCCCTATCATGCTGCCGCTTGTATCCAGTGCGAGAACAACTCCAATTGGCTCGGATATTTGTGCAATAGTATTTACTGATAGATCCTTTACTGCAGAACCATTCTCCTGGACAGTGAAGTTGTCAAGCGTAAGTTCCTGCGAGCCTAATTCCGACACTTCCCTGAAATTCAGGTATATGTTTATCTGTGGAAAGTCATCGGGTATGAACTTCTTTATTAAAATATCCTGGGGTTCCTGTGCAAAAGCAAAAATAGGCAGCAAAATAGATACAATGATTATCAGAATGCTTAGGAGTACATTAAGACGGTTTCTGCCCATGATTATATTTCTTTCTTAAATATCTCAGGATGAATATAAATTCCCACATCGTTAAGCCGTGTGATGAATTTCGGTACAAGTCCCGTTGACTTGATCATGCCCCTATAACCGCCACGCTCATCAATCCCCATGGAGAAATCGAAGATAAAGAGGTCCTGAAGTGTTATGATTTCACCTTCCATTCCCTGAACTTCAGTAATGCTTATGAACCTTCTGGTGCCATCTTTCAGTCTGTTCATATGGACAATCAGGTTAATTGCCGAAGATATTTGCTCCCTTATTGCTCTCGTCGGAAGATCGAGCCCGGCCATGAGTACCATGGTTTCAAGCCTTGATAATACATCGCGTGGGGAATTAGCGTGAACGGTGCTGATACTTCCGTCATGGCCTGTATTCATAGCCTGAAGCATGTCGAGGGCTTCCCCTCCCCTGACCTCACCTACTATTATCCTGTCGGGCCGCATGCGGAGAGTATTCCTTACAAGGTCCCTGATGGTGATCTCCCCTTTTCCCTCTATGTTTGGCGGCCGTGATTCCAACCTCAGCACATGCTTCTGATGAAGCTGAAGTTCAGCAGCATCTTCAATTGTGATTATCCTTTCATCTTCAGGAATGAACGATGACAGTACATTCAGGGTAGTCGTCTTACCAGTGCCAGTTCCACCGGATGCAATAACGTTCATCCTTCCCCTCACGCACTTCTCAAGAAAGTCAGCCACTTTCTGCGTGCATGTTCCAAGCTCTACCAGATCATCTATTGTAAATGGATCAGCAGCGAATTTTCGGATTGTCAGCATAGGACCGTTTATTGCAAGGGGGTGAGTAATTACATTAACTCTTGAGCCATCCGGCAATCTTGCATCTACATATGGTGCGGATTCATCAACCCTTCTCCCCACCTTGCTGACTATTTTGTCAATAGTTCTAAAAAGGTGGGGTTCATCGAGAAAAGTCTTCATTGTAGGATAGATTTTTCCGAATTTCTCAATGTAAATGGTGGATGGGTTATTGACCATTATTTCTGTTACTTCCCTGTCCTTCAAAAACTCCTCAATTGGTCCATAACCGCACACATCATCTATCAAGTCATCAATTATTTTGCTTTTTTCATCAGCAGTAAGCGGGTTATCATTTTCGCTTAAAAGCCGCTGGGATTCCTTAAAAACCTTAAGTCTCAACTCCGCATCATTGATATTTTTCTTGAAAATCAAATCAGACAGATCTTCAATCAGCTTGACATGAGTGCTTCTCTTAATCATGTCAATCTGTCTTACCCTGCTGGATGTATCCTCTTTTACCTTAATATCAAGATTATTTTCAAAATCCTGAATCTTCTGAAACCGTTCCTTAAGACCCAAATCGCATCACTTTTCTCATATAAAATTATTGTTTAAGCACATGTTTCGGACGTTTCTCTTTAGGCAACATTACAAGTTTTGTTAACTTATGTATGCTCTTGCTCACAGATGACCTTGGAGCCTCAACTATGACCGGTACTCCTTTATTTACGGTCATCGGAACAATCCTGTCGCTTGGTATTGCCACATCTATCTTTCTCTTAATTGTGCTTTCAATTTCACCCACGGATATCCCAACTTTACTGTCAGCCCTGTTCAGGACAACAAATATATTCTCAGGCGGGAATCTCAGCTGACTTAAAACCTGGAGGGATACCTTCAGGTTTTTTATGCTCGGCACATCCATACTGGCAATCATGCACAGGCAATAAGTCTTATCCAGAAGGGAAAGCACTGTATCTGAAAAAACAGATGGTGCGTCAATTACTATATAATCACTGATTTTTGAGAGAATATCCATTATTTTTAATGTATCCCTCGTGCTGATGTTTTCGCCCTGGGATGGCTCAACTGGAACTGGCAGTACTTTTACCCCCGAGCTGTGCGTGGTCAAAAAGCTGCTCATCATTTCGGTATCAAGCTTGTCAATTAATGAAATGATGTCATTAGCCGTATGCTTTGGATACAGGTTGAGCATCAAGGCGGCATCGCCAAACTGGTAGTTCAAATCAAACAGAACCACGCCCTTTTTATTCTGTCTAAATATGTCAACAGCAAGATTTGAGGCAATAAACGTTTTTCCGCATCCGCCTTTAGTGCTGAAAATCATCACTTTTCTGGAACCAGTCTCCTGGGGCTCCTCTGCCGGCTTTTTACCGGTCTCCTTCTCTGCAATAATCTCCTTAAAGGTTTCATCTGCCCTCTTAATTGAATCCTCTATATCGTTATAGGCAAACGGAAACTCAAGAACATCATGAACATTCAGTTTAATTGCCCTTTTTAAAACATTTGCTGAGATTTCCTTCACAAGAAGAATTATCTTGACTGAAAAAAGTTCTGCGCTGAAGGATTTAAGCAGTTTCTCGACATCATCAAGCTGATAAATGGGTCCAAGAAATAATATGGAATTAATTTTGTCCTTAAGGATGATCTCAAGGTCCTTTAAATTTGTGCTGGTCTGAATTATCTCCACATCTGGGACATTTTTTAACAAACCACTGACTTTATCGATATTCTCTGTTTCTTTATCAATGATAATTACAGGGATTTTATTTGCACTCATCGTACTGTCCCCGGTCCTGTGCTATTCAAAAATATTATCATAAGTCCTGCCTATCGTCTCTTCCATTTCATATCCTGTAGTGGGCAGCAGTGCAAGCCACACATATCCCATTTCCTCGGTAAACACCAGTTTCTCGGATTCTTCTGACGTTACAGCAAGCGTTACAGTTGTGATCTCGGCTTCCTTTACCTGCTCCTCAGCTGTGGTTACCCTGGTCCCGATATGCAGGACCTCTATATTCCATAACAAAATCTTTGTTATTTCTTTTTGGATTGCAACTGTTGTCCCCACAGCCTCTCCGGTCTCCGGGGTAACAGCGGTTGTCTCCTGCTGGGTTGGTTTAAATGTTGCTATGACGTTTACATGATCTCCGACGTTTATGAGATTTGAAACTCCTATTACCTCATTAATAGGAATTGAAATTGCAATCTTATCTTTTGGTATTGTGAAAGCAAGACCAATATCCTCGGGTTTGATGAACTTAGTTGAAGTGATCTGCTCGCCTTTATTGATGGGGGCAGCAGTAACAAAGTCTTTATAGTCTTCGAGTGAGGTAAGGACTCCATCTGCAAGATATTTTCTTGGTATAGCCTGCGTGGTGACACTTTTTGATGCAATTATTTCTTCCACAAGAGTTGCCCTGGGAATATTACTGGCAGCGACAAGCACCTCAACTTTTGCAATCTCGCGTTCAACAGAAGCCCTTATGCTTGACACATAAGCAAATACCCCAAACACAGCAACTGCTCCGATAATAATTGCCACAAACAAAAGAATAATCCTTAATTTCATCGTCCCTCACTTATAGAAGTTCTATATTTACTGGAACTGATCTTGATGCGGTTCCTATTTTAAAATCTATTTCACAAGTCTGATAACCTTTATGCCGCCAGTATATCCTGTTATGCCCCAAGGTGGAACATCAATCATATAAGTAACAAATCTACCGCTTACCTCACCTTTATCACTGCCCTCTAAGAAGAACACTGCAAATTTAATCACCTTGAAATCATCTTTCCCGGAAGGTTCGACCACGGGGACTATCACTATTCTTGGACAGGTTGTATCTTTCACATAGTATTCGCCCGCATCATTTAAGCCAACAACAATATTATCATTAAAAGTATGGGCATCGTCGCCAATCCTTGCCTTAACTCCCTTGTCAGTTGGTCCCACCATTTTCCCCGGCTCAAGAGAATAAACATTCCCTACTCTGATTTTTTCAGTGCACCCGTTTTCTATATTATCCCGATAACTATTGCCTCCCGTCGTACCAAATCGCATTGCGCCGTACCATCCGGAGATTAATTTATTCCCCATATCTTGATCAGCTTGCATTAATGTAAAGCTATCGCCCGGTTTGATATCCTCCTTCAGCACTCCCCATGGAACAAGATTGCTTATTTCATCCGGGCTGCATGCAGTTGCAGTTGCGGTTGCTCTGACTGAAGCTGAATTCACCCCCAGTACAGAGGCAAAATACAGCTTTGCATTCGGGTCTACCGGGGTCACTGTTATTGTGTCGTTAACAACAAGGGTCGTTGAGATCTGAACATCACTGGGACTAATTGCTACACCGTTGCTATTGGCGTAGTCAATAGCTTTTAGAACAGCCTTATCGGGATCCTCAGGAAGATCCTGAGCACCCGCCAACGCCGAAGCATCAGCTACAGTCTGCAGATGCCTCCTGTCTTCGTATAGGGAACCGACATCCACAACAAGGACGACCATCCCAATAAGAACGATGATTATTATTGCGACAATTACCGCAACCTGACCGTCCTCTTTAAAAAATGGCATATTTTTCCTGAACACCTTTACCCTTCGATGAAAATTTATGGTGAACTGTTTTTCTCTATCCGCATAGTTGCGGTACTGCTTAATTGAATCGGCCAGCTTCCAACAAACGGGATTTCAATATTTAAAACAAATCCTGTGACGGTAACAGAAAGCGGCTCGCCAATAAAACTATACCCATTCCCATCGGGATCACGATCAACGGTAATGCTCTGAATCTTAACAGAAGGTGCGCTGTCCTCAACCCTATCTTTAAAATCATCCAAACCGTTTTCATCAATAAATCCAACAGCAGCAAGTCTTGCTCCTTCTCTCGCTGCATGAGTTAATGCGATCCAGTTGTTATATGCAATCCCAAACTCAAAAATCCCAAATACAATCATGACAAGTATGGGCAGAATGATCGCAAATTCTACTGCACTGGCGCCTTTCTCACTTTTAAATAATCTAAATCTTCTCTCCTTCATAAACATAAGACCTAATGCTAAATTGCAATTGGCGACAATATTTCTGGTTCTTTAATGAGTACCGAGTGCGTTCACAACATTATTGAATATATTCGCAATCTTTGCGCCCAACAAGGTTACAGCAGCAATTATGACAACAGCAATGAGAGCGACGATCAGCGCATATTCAACAGCAGTTGCACCTTTCTCCCCATACCGGACGGCAATATACCATTTCCTAATCAAGTCCTTCATCTATTTCACCCCCTTCAGCAAATCTCGTTACCAGTCTTATTAAATCTCAAAGCGTTACTTATCCACCCAATAAAAAAACCGACTTCTTCAGTCGGTTTTGTCATTTGCTCCACCGAATTCCCTAGACAACCACATTTAAATTCGGCTTCCACGCATCTGTTAATATAAAAATGTTAATTTTTAGAAAAATATGCCCACTTTTTTTCCAAAGCGGGCGCCTGACTAATATATACTTTTCTAACATTATTAATAAATATTTTCACTTTGTCAATATATTTTATAGGTTACATACATTTTGGACTCTGGTATATTTTCTAATAGATTACTTATGGGTATGCATTTGAATAATATTGGTCTAATTTTTAAAATTAAAATGAATATTATGAGCAATAGCAGTCATTTGTTAACAAAACTCAAGACACCAAATAAAGTAAATGATAACAAGACTCCATTAAATAGGATTTTTTCTTTTGAGCTTATAATTTTTCTCCTGCTGCTGACAGCAATTGCTATATTAATCCTTGTACCCGAGGAGGACCCTGACATCTGGTTTCACCTGAAAACCGGTGAATATATTTTGTGCAACCACGAAATACCGAAGACAGATATCTTTTCATTTACCACAGGGAATAATCCATGGCTTATTTACAGCTGGCTATTTGATGTTTTCATATTCTTTATCTTCAAATATTTAAGCTGGACTGGAATATGGGGAGTTAAGCTGATTATTCTTCAGTTCACTTTCTGGTTCATCTTCATTACATTGAAGAAGAAGTCAGAAAACAAATTGTTAGCTGTGCTGGTGACCGTATTTTCCATCTTCTCTGCAATGTTAGCATTCACGCCAAGACCGTGGCTGTTTTCCTTCCTTTTTACTGCCATAACCCTCTTTATTCTTGATGAATACAGGAACAGGCAAACTAGCAAAATATGGTGGCTCCCCTTGCTTGCTCTTTTATGGGTGAATATTCACATTTCATTCCCCTTGATACTTATCCTTATATTATTCGCAGCAATTGAAAAAATCGCTCAATCTTATTTACACAGACAACTGGATGCTAAAAATCAACTTTACCCGCTGATATACTGTGGACTCCTGACACTTATATGTATGTTCATAAACCCATACACCTGGAGGATTTTTCCATTATTTTTGAACGTATTGCGTGAACAGTGGGTATATAAATACGTATCGGAAATGCAATCACCGGACTTTCACCTAATAACATTTATCCCCTTTGGGATCTTTTTAATTGCTGCGATATCAAGCATTATCTATTCGGATAAAAAAATAAAAATATATGAATTAATGTGTTTCGGCTTTTTTGCTTTTCTTTCGTTTGACAGGGTGCGAAATATTCCATTCTTCGTAATTGCCATGAGCCCGCTGATTATGGATGGTCTGTCCAGACTGATTTCCAATCTCGTCTCAATCGCGGGTAGAAAAAAAACAGAGATTGATGCTAAAAATTTTGAATTTAGAAGTGCCCCAATTAATCTTGCTATATCAGTGCTCCTTATTATTTCTTTTGCTTTAATCGTAACCTTATTTAATGGTAGATTCAGTCACCCTGACCTTGATAAATACCCCGCAAAAGCAGCGCAGTATCTGAAGAATGAGAAACTTTCAGGCAAAATCTTTAATGATTTTGGCCACGGAGGCTATCTGATTTATGAGCTCTATCCCAGGTATCAGGTTTTCATAGACGGGAGGACAACAGTTCACGGGGAAGAGGTCTTAAATGATTACCGAAGCATTTTTTTTCTAGAATCAGGTTGGCTGGAGCTGCTTGGCAAATACAGAATCAATGCGGTGTTGATATCAAATGATTCTATTCTTGGCCAGACCCTTAGAATCACACCGGGCTGGCAGCTTATTTATGCAGACAGTTCTTCTGTAATTTATATAAGAAGCTGATGAATGAATCCAAATGCAAACATCAAAATGAAAAAATTAATTGATAATAACGAAAAGGGCATAAACGTGAAGCCGATAATTTTCGCGTTATTCCTGCTGCTGCTTGTAATCTTCTCGCTAAACGCAGCAGATGACTATGATATTTGGTGGCATCTAAAAACAGGCGAATACATAGTAAAAACACATTCACTTCTCTCAAAAGACATTTTTTCGTATGCCTCATCATCGCACTGGATTGCTTATTCCTGGCTGGCAGAGATTTTGTATTATCTGGGTGTCTCCACATTTGGGTTTAATTTTCTGGTAGTAGTACGTTTGATACTCTATTTAGCAACATTTGGGACCGGGGCATTTGTTTTATTCCGCTTGGGGAATGACTACATCTCGACCATTGTCGTGTCCTCGCTGCTTGCTTTTCTTGCCGCATTTTACTGGACAGATAGGCCGTATCTGTTCTCTGCTTTCTTTTTGATGGTAATTTTTTTAATACTGCTGAGCTGGGAGAAGACATACAGCGGGCTGATATGGATGCTGCCGCCAATCATGCTGATATGGGTAAACATGCATATCAATTTCGCTTTTGGACTCGCGTTGATAATCTTTTTTGCCCTGTACGATCTTCTGCGAATGAAATTTAGATACCGGAACTCAGGAACTGGAGCTGATAACAGGGTTTTTATAAAAAGTCTGCCGCTTTATTTATCTTCAGCTGTATCAATAGCATTGACATTCGTTAACCCCTATAAATGGGATATATATTCTGAGGTTTTCAAAATGGCAAATATGCCTGTTAGCTACATCCTCGTCCCGGAATTCGCATCTCCGGACTTTCACGCTCTTTACGGAAGAATATTTTTGATAGCAATAATCCTTTCATGCATTATTTTGGCAGCAAGTCCCCAAAAACCTGATTTAAGATCAATTCTTATCTATTTAATCATTCTCGGTCTGTCCCTATATTCAACCCGTAATACGATTTTCCTTACAGTTTTGTGGCTGCCAATAGTTAGTTACAGTGCATCTGCGCTTATGATGAAGATAAATAAATCAATAATATATCGTGGTCGCGTAAAAAACAAAATTCCCTCGACCACAAATACCTTTTCTCCAAGAAAAAGAGTGGTAATCTACTGTTTTGCGTGGCTGATGGTGGCTGCTTTTATAGTAATATCAGTTGTCTACCAGATACGAAAAATTGGCTTATCCAGCGGATATGCCAACGATAAAATTTTCCCCGTTCATGCAGTTGAATATCTTGAAGCACACGACGAAATAAAAGGCAGGATGTTTAACGATCATTCATGGGGCGGGTACATCATATTCAAAACCTATCCGGAAAGGAAGGTATTCATTGATAACAGAAATCAGCTCTATGAAAAAGATATTTTCAAAAAATATGCACGAGCCGTTTTTTTACCGAAAGATTGGGAGAAACTGGATAAAGAGTTTGACTTTGATTACGCGCTGGTAAGAAACGAATATCCAATAGGTGAATTCTTAAAGCTCTATCCTGATTGGAAGATCGTGTATAGAGATGAGCTTGCTTCAATTTTCGTAAAACAAAAAAATTCCAAAAATTAGTTGTATATGCCACATGCATTTTGGACTCCGGTATTTCCCCAACCAAATAATCTATGGGACTTTTTAAGCCAAGTGTGTAATGAGCCGTTTTAGTATTATAGAACAATAAGTAGTACACAAGCTTTGAACTGAACCCCACATATACATGAGGCTCTGTTTTTTAAGGAATTCTTGAAGGTATCTGGACGGATAGAGGTAAATAATATTAAAACCCAAAGTATTTAGCGAATTTTATGGAACTCAGCGATGTAGGAAAATATATTAACCAAAAGAGAAGCTGGTTTGATCGTGCTATCAACATACTGTTTTTTGTTGCCATTTATGTAATTCTATTCTTGGTCTTCACTCCCAATTTACTCTTTAGTGCTACCACGACTTGTGGTGGTGATATGGGGTCCCATAATTATGTTGCCAAATTCTTTATCGAGGAGCTTTTACCAAAATTTAAGCTGAGTGGCTGGTCTATGTTACTGAAGATCAGCGCTGATATCTGCATTGGTTACCGTAAGACAAATCACTATCTTACTATTACATCAGTTGATCCGATAGTCACATCGCCATTTATGTCAGTAATCGATACTGTTAACCTAAACGTATCGCCTGCCACGGCAGCAGGATCATAATCCCTGATCTTGAACTTCCATACAACCTTGCCGCTTGGGCTTGTCATTCCAGACAAATCGGGAATAGTAATTGGAGAACCAACCGTTTTAACGATGTTCAATTTCGCTGCCACCCTAGGTGCTTTCTTGCTGTTTTGCTTCAACGTCAGTTTGACCCTTACGGTCTGGTTCACCGATACTTTTAATTTATTGATTGTCAGGTTTGTGCCGCTGTATATAGAACCCAAATTTGGATTTGGATTGTCAAAGCTTTTGGCAAAAGCGGCAGTTGGAAGCAAAATCAAGACAAAAATAAGAGCAAAACTGATGATAGCTTTAGTTTTTGACATCTCGACCTCCCTTTTTTACTTAAATAATTTTATCACTCTAATCTCTAAAACGAAACTCCCACATTTGCTATGTTTTCTTTAGTGGTGTTTTGACTGACAAAACAACGTAAGAAGGAATACCATTCAGAAGAATCTGATAAATCACCGCGCCTCAAATAAAGATTTAGTACAACAAAAAAATGTGGCATTGCCAATTGCCATAATAAAATGGCATCAATATCAATGATTTTGAGCATGAAAGAAATGAAAGAGAAGTTTAAAACTACAATTGATCGATTTGGACGAGTAGTAATTCCAAAGAAAGTTCGAGATGACCTTGGTCTTGCTCCTAAAGTAGAATTAGAGGTAGAAGAGGTGTCAAATGGGATTGTGCTTCACCCGATACTCGAGGATTCTTTTATCATAAGCAAAAAAGGTGTATTAGTAGTGAGGGCAAGAGCAACGGAGCCTATTGAATATTTTTTAGAGAAAGATCGCCGAAATCGCATCAAGCATATTATGAAAGATATGGAATAGTGAAAGTTCTTTTTGATACCTCAGTAATTGTTGCGGCAATTATTGAAGCTCATCCCAGGCATGAAGAGTCTCTTCTGTGGCTTCAGAAAGTTAAGAATAATGAAATAGAAGGGGTTATACCTTCTCATACCTCAATTGAGCTCTACTCAGTGCTCACATCTTTACCATTAAGCCCAAGAATTTCTCCTGCCTTGGCATGGCAACTGATCAGAGAAAATATATTTAAAAGCTTCGAGCTTGTAACCCACACAAAAAATGACCAAATTTCTCTTCTGGAGAGATTAGTGGAGAATCAAATTACTGGTGGCGCCAGTTATGACGGGCTGATCGCATATGCGGCTAAAAAAGCCAAAGTGGATAAATTATTAACCTTAAACAGCGAAGATTTTCTCAGAGTAAATCCTTCAGCAGTAAATATAATCTCTGAACCATAATATGCTGCGTGGTCTTGGTGGGGAAGAAAAATATTGAAAGAGTAAACGATACTGCTATATGATTTAACTATACTTTATTTTGAAATTTGCAATTATCGGAGTGACGGTTGGATAGAAAGATATCCAGATGAACTCGAAAATCTCTTAAAACAATATAGAAAGGATAGAGTTGGGAAGACATTAAGTCAGACGAAGGAGTTATTATTATGGTTAAAAGAGAAATTATAAAAATAAAAGAAATTTTAAAAACTTTACTCCAAGAAAGAGGAATTGATGTTGAAAAAATAGTTGTTTTTGGCTCTTATGCAAAAAGCAAAGAAAAAGAAGACAGTGATATTGACATAATGATCGTTTCAAAGGATTTTAGAAACAAAGATATATTCCAGAAAGTAGAGCTAACTAGGGGCATACACAGTAGATTGATTGATGAGATAATGAAACCTTTTGACATTATGTATTACTCTGACGAAGAATGGGTAGCGGGGAATTCCTTAATAATAAATACTGCAAAAGAAGAGGGGATTGTTATCTACGGTTGAGAAATCAAAGCTGTTCTTAGCAATTTGATCTGGGGGATTTGAACTATAAATTCGTTAAATCTTTGATATGTGATAAAAAATGATAAATTTCAAAAAGATGAAATATACAGATGAACTCCAACGTATAAGAAACCTAATTGCGAAATTCTTTGAAGATAATGGGATAAAAATCAAGGGTATTATTCTTTTCGGCTCAATGGCAAGAGGTGATTTTTCAAATTATAGTGATTATGATTTTCTCATAATTACTGAGAGGACATTTACAATTAAAGAGAAGATGGAAATTTCTAAAAAAGTAAGAGAACATTTAGCAAAAGTTGCTGTTGATATTATCTTAAAATCTCAAAATGAAATAGAGGCACAAAGAAATCAGATAGGGACTGTGACAAGAGAAGCTTTGAAGGAAGGGGTTGAAATTTCTCATATCAAAAAATATTGATTTCGGAAAAACACATAGTTTAGAACATCTTTTAAAGCTTTGTTTGGAACAGGATTCAGAATTTAAAGGATTAAATATTGGGAATCTTACTTTCTATGCGGTTGAGGTTAGGTATCCTGACGACTTTTAAACTGTAATTTACAGGAGAAACAATAATGGATAGAAGAGGACAATTACGAAAAGTTGCAGAAAGATGTGCCCAAATTTTAAAAGATAAATACAAGGTTAAGAAAGTATATCTCATTGGTTCATTGGTTAAAGGATTTGTTCATGAAAGGTCAGATATTGATTTGGTAGTGGAGGATTTACCCCCAGAATTATACGTGAAAGCCCTTACTGAATTATGGGATATTCTTCCATCTGGTGTAGAACTTAATCTCATTCCTTTTGAGGATGCCTTTGAAAGTCTGAAGGTGAAGACGATTAAGGAAGGAGTACTTATATATGGATAGAGAAGAATTAAATAAAGAAATAGATATTGAATTGCAGAATCTTGAAAGGATTTCAATCAATATAGATGATAAATTGCCAAAAGGTGAGGATTGGCATACAGAACTTCTTCTTCAGATGGGAAAACTAATAAATGGAATTCGTAAGGCTATAATTACCAGTGATCTATTTGAGAAATTCGTGTTGCCTCAAATATAAATCTAGCCCAAAGCTATATTGACTTTCAGGGTGTCAAATAGTACATTTATAACATCAACGCCTCAGCTAGCGCCGAAAGGCCCGCTGAGGTTTTTTGTTGGTGTATTCTCCGCCAATTTTTGCCATAATATTTTTAATGTCAAAGTGTATTTTGTTTATCGATGGTGAGAATCTCTTTCATAAAGTAGAGGAGATTCTCAAAGAAGAAGGTATTGACAAAGCCGCTGTTGATTTAGCATCACTTGACTTAAACAAGCTATTCAGAGAAGCACTTAAAGGTTTCATAATTTCCAGGAAAATCTTTTATACTGCAGCGCTTCATTTTCAGATTCCGATTTACAGCCAGCCGTGAAAGAATTGAGAAGAAGAGGAGTGGAGATAGTTTATTTAGGTTTTGAAACAAGTCCCAACAAAGGATTAACCTACACCACAAATAGAACTATTCTTTTGAGAAATCCTGAAGTGGTTGAATCATTGCCCAAAACTGCTAAATAATTTGAAGGTCTTGGATTTGTTGCTTTACACATTCAGGATATTCAATAATCTCTAACCAGTTAGCTGTTCTAAAATTGCATATAAAAAATTACCACTTTATAGTAGAGAAAATTCGTTGATATTTTATGACATGTAAAACTTGGTGGCATAAGAATGCCTTAATGTATGTGGTGAGATATTTTTAGTAACCCCCGCTTTTTTTGCGTTTTCTGTAAATTCCGCTCTAAAATCCAGCCAAATCGCAAAGTATTATTGAATACACTTCATCGTAACTATCAATTTAAAGTTGATGCAGCTAATAGCTGGTGGTGGATCAATTTTCGATTGTTGAAAGTGGGTCAAAATTCAACCGTTGTTGACAATTGATCAATTTGGACAAGAAGTAATTCCAAAGAAAGTTCGAGACGACCTTGGTCTTGCTCCTAAAGTAGAATTAGAAATAGAAGAGGGATCAAATAAAATTGTGCTTCACCCGATACTTGAGGATTCTTTTATCATAAGCAAGAAAGGTATATTAGTCGTAAGGTCAAAAGCAACGGAACCTATTGAATATTTTTTAGAGAAAGATCGCCGAAATCGCATCAAGCATATTATGAAAGATATGGGATAGTGAAAGTTCTTCTCCTGCCTTGGCATGGCAACTGATCAGAGAAAATATATTTAAAAGCTTCGAGCTTGTAACCCACACAAAAAATGACCATATTTCTCTTCTGCAGAGATTGGCGGAGAATCAAATTGTTTGTGGCGCCAGTTATGACGGGCTGATCGCATATGCGGCTAAAAAAGCCAAAGTGGACAAATTATTAACCTTAAACAGCAAAGATTTTCTCAGAGTAAATCCTACAGCAATAAGTATCATCTCCGAACCTTAAGATTCAATAATTTGGCTCTTGACAGACATTCAAGTATGATGTATATATACATTACATGGAGTGATTTATAATGCCAATGAAGAGAACCCAGCTTTATATCGAAAATGACCTTTACGATGCTCTGGCTAAGGAAGCCGCAAAGGAAAAGCGCGCTGTTTCAGACCTGGTAAGGGAATTTTTAGCCAAAGAACTCAGCAAAAGAAAGTTAAAGGAAGCGACAAGAGGAGCGGAACTTCTTTTGCGCCTTGCCAGTTTTGCTGCAGAAGGACCATCTGATCTTGCCGCCAGAGGTGAAGATTATCTCTTAGAGGATTTATAAGTCCATGAGCGTCTTTGTCGATGCCAGCGCCTTTTATGCTCTTTTGAACAAAAATGATGAGCTTCACAAAAAAGCTTTGTCGATCTCCAAAACCTTAGCCCGTGATAACGAAATTCTTATAACCTCAAACTATACATTAGCTGAAGCTTACACGGTCATCCGCAGTAAACTTGGCTTTCAAACCGCGCAAGCATTTATAGGCGAAATTCAAAAAAACGGTATTCAGGTCGCCCGGATAGATGAAGAGATCCACGACCGGGGGACGGAAATATTTCTAAAAAACAGGGAACCGAAAGATTTAAGCTTTTTTGATTGCGTTGACTTGGCGCTTATGGAAAGCCTTGGTATTGAGAAAGCTTTCAGTTTTGACCGCCATTTTAAGGCTTTAGGAATTCCACTTGTGGAGACAGATTAGGACATCAAGCATAAATTTGCTTTCAGTCTTGCATACATGTCAGAGTCCAAAATGTATGTAACACTATCTTTAACATCTTTGTTTCAAATTTTAGGAATGGATATATAATATTACCTTGTAACTTTTTGCTTATGATGTGTATTTAGTAAGGATTAAAATATTGAGAACACGAAGCGGAATTAAGGCAGCAGTATTATTAACAGTAGTTGCGGCTTTCTTCTTTGTATCCGCCTGTTCAAGGCAGCCTTCCAAGTTTAACCTTAAGACTATGACCGCTTATGAAGTAACAAGGGGTGATTTAAGCGAGGTCATTTCGATATCAGGCAACCTGAAAGCAGGTGAAGAGCGAAAGCTGACCTTTCCCGCGACAGTTGCGGGCGCTATAACTGAAGTAAGTGTAGGGGAGGGCCAGAAAGTAGACGCTGGAGATGTGCTGGTTAAGGTTGATGACACAAAACAGAAGTTGTCGCTTGATCAGGCAGAGTCAGCTCTGGCGCAGGCACAGTCCGCGCTTAACACTGCAAGGATCAATTACCAGTCGGCGCTTGATTCAAACCACACGACAATTCAGATAACACAGAGCAATTACGATCTGGCTAAAAAGCAGATTAGTGCTGCGAAGGACCAGGTGACAGCGGCTCAGGATGCGCTTTACTACACTGAGAAGCAATTGATCGAGGCGCAGAATAATTATAATGAGGTCGTAAGCTATAACGATTCACAGAGCTGGGACACAGCGGCTGAGAAGCATACTGCGGAGCTGAATGAGATAAGCGCACGTTCAAGCCTGGCAGCCAGCGAAAAGGAATATATCGCTGCTGTTGATGCCGTCACCACGGCACAGAATTCGCTTAAGCAGGCGAAAGAGAGCAGGGATGCCGCCTATTGGACGATGATACAGCAGCAGCAGGCAGCAGCAGCCCAGATTAAGCTGACCTCCGAAGCGATAAACAACGCGGTTGCTGCACATAAATCAGCAGAGGCATCTGTTGAGCTGGCAAAGATATCGCTCTCTGATACTGTTCTCAAGGCACCGTTCAATGGCACAATTTCTGCACTTACCTTTAAAGAAGGTGAACAGGTTGGTATAACCAGCTCCATCAACCTTGTTGATATTTCAAAACTGCATGTTGAAGCCCTTGTTGATGAGATCGATGTAATAAAAATAAAACCTGGTGATGAGGTTGATATTTCCGTTGACGCGTATCCTTATGAATTAATCAGGGGGGTTGTAACTTACATTGCGCCTACATCTACAGATCTGCAGGGTGTCGTTTCTTATCTCACAAAATTTGACCTGAAGGATTACGGTGATCTGATCTTGAAACCCGGGATGACCGCGAGTGTGGATGTCGAAATCATCGCTGCCGAGAGCGTCCTTTATGTGCCGGGTGACTTCATCTTTAACAAGGATGGAAAGTCATACGTCAAGCTGCTGGGGGAAGGCGATGTGATAGGGGAGGTTGAAATCCAGACTGGCTATGCTTCATCTGAGAACACCGAGATCACATCCGGATTGAATGTGGGCGATAGGATAATTAAGGAGAATAAGTAATCACTTTAGGATTTGAGGTGGTGCTGTGTCAAAAGCAAGAAGGATGATTGAGGACGCGAACAGAAATCGTGCCATAATATACTGGCATATATATACGACATTGAGAGATGAGATAGGAGAGGATAGAGCAATCGAACTGATGAAGAAAGCGATCTACAAGCGCGGACTTGACAATGCAAAGAATTTTCCGAAGGCAGCTCATGAAGGAGACCTCAATGCTCTGGCTGAGAAGTTTCTTAACAAGATGGATAAAGAACTTGATGTCTTCTCCCGTGATGTATTGAGTGTAGGTGAAGATGAGGCAAGGCTCAGGCTAAATGCCTGTGTGCTGGTTGATGCATGGCGTGATTACGGACTGAGCGATGAGGAGATCTCAAAGATGTGCAATATCGCCTCTGCAATAGACTACGGCAATTACGAAGCGATGGGGTATAACCTGAAGTTCGACAGTCGAATTGCAGACGGCGATGAATGCTGCATCCTTCACCTTCGAAGAAAAAATTAAGAGGCAAAAGAACAATTTAGAAGCTTCAATCGCCTTATTTTACTTTTATATGTCATGGTTCCATTCGTTTGATGCCTGGTACACGATCAAATCCTTTATCAAAGCTGACAATTTGGTTAAGCCTGCCTTGCTGCATAAGAACTGCGTGATAGGCATCTGCAAATGAGAGGTTAAAGTCCACGTACAAATCGAAAACTTTGTAAAATCGTAGTTTGCCTGGCAGGATGATGCCCGGCAATTCAATTAACGGAAGAATAACCTCTCGAATCTTCGCCTTAGGTTGATGGTATTGGCGCTGGAGTGTGAAGACAACCTCAAAGATCACCGTATCTGCCGTACGGACCTTGAGCTCGCCCTCCTCTATGCGCTTAAGATAAGCAGTTGCCAGCGGTGAGTGTTCCGAGTGATCTCCAAGCACATGACGTAGGATGACGTTAGCATCAAGGAACGGTTCTGGCATCTATCTTCTCATTCGCTCCACAACATCTTCGGCGATGGCTCGCTCCGCTGCCTCCCTCAGTTTTTCAGCCGTGAGCGGTGGTTGGGTGGTCTTAAAGATACCCGCGGTGCGGGCAACGATGCTTCCCTTGCGCGCCAGCCTGACCTGGTTACCTTCCAAAATAAAGACAATCTTATCGTGTCGCTTCACTTCTAAAAGTCGGCGTATTTCCACAGGAATTGTGACCTGACCTTTGGAAGTCACGGTCGATTGTAATTCCCTCATGTTTCCTCCTTACCTAATATGTATAGGTATTACTATTATATTATAGTCTTTACTTATTTTCAAGTGGTAAAACTCAAGTTAGGTGGGTATTAATAGTCAGGGCTCCAGACGCTTTATGCCTTCTACATCATCAAAGTCAGTATCATAAGAATAAACCTCCATTATTTCCTGATCTTCCATAAAAGCGATATTATAAGCATCAGCAAAACTGATATTTTTAGAACAGTAGAGTTCGAAAGCTCGATCATAAATCCCTTTGTGCTCAAGCTTTAAACTTCGAAGGGAGATTATGGGCATGAGAAGCTCCATGATCTTATTGCGAGGAACCTGATAGTTGCTTTGAAGAGTAAAGATCGTTTCAAAGATAACCATTGAAGAGGTGATCATCTTTTCTTCACCTCGTTCTGTACGCAATAGCAAGGACAGAACTGCCTGTGCTTTCTGCTCATCGTCCCGCGTGAGATAGCGTAAAAGGATATTGGTATCAAGAAAAATTCTATCCATAAGTAATATTATTTTTCATTAAGGACTTCATCTGCAACGTCTTTTTCAAATTGGGCTCGCAAGCGCGAGAATTCTTCAGGCCGACTTTTTGCGGAAACTGCTCCAAATCCAGCTATAAGCTTCGAGGGCACTGACATGATTTTAACAATATCTCCCTCGAGCTCAAAAAGGACTTTGTCCTTGGGCTTTAGCTTTAAAGCCTTACGAACTTCAACAGGAATGGTCACCTGCCCCTTACTAGTTATGGTAGTTTCTAGAGCATACATAGTAATACCCTTTAATTTAGTATTGATTATTAACAATGTAATGATAACTTATCAAAACTTACATAATATGTCAAGTTATGCAGTTACAGAATTTCAGACGGCGCTGAATGCTGCATCCTCAACTTGAGAAGGAAAAAGTAAATCTCAATATTTGATCTTAAGGATCCTGTAGGGGCCATTTAGGAGCATGTTCCACATATTGAGTATGTCTCTACCAACTAATACATAACCAATATTAGCAGCGGCAGCCTTAATTATAAAGTATCCAATGTTTCCAAATTCTACCGCTACAGAGTAAGCATAATAGTTTCTTGCCACCCCTTCTACCCCGGTGATTGTTATCTCGTCTACATATTTGAGTTGAAGTTCTTGTACTATTCTTATTGGGATAATAGTAATAGTTGCACCTGTATCGATTAGAGCAATGGATTTAATATTATTTTGACCTGGAACTTTAGTTGGTGTTGACAAAATGACCTCAAGGGTTGGCGCGGGTAGGCCGAAAAGGTTTTCATTGTATTGGTATATACTAGCTTGATTCGATTCTCTCAAGATTACGAAATATCAATAATTGGTGATGGTACCATTAAAATTTTATTTTCTGCTTCGACATATGGCATATAAATGGTTTGGTATCCATATTTTTCATAAACTCTTGCTGCGAGCTTTGAGAAATTCTCATCTGAATCAACAACTTCATTATTTATTATTGCAATATATTGATTCCTGTATTTTTCTAAAAGAGTTGGTTTGTTTTCTTCAAAATATTTTTTGCCCATTTTGATTATTTTTGATTCATCTTTTGTAATTTGGACATTATTGACATCTATATATTTAGCTGTTTGGCTTATAGGGAAATTTTCATAAGGAAATAATATGGATGGTAAATCAAATTTCTCTTCAATGCCTGCTGTTGGTGGTAGCAATATCGAAGCATAATTATATAGAACACTACTATCAAAGTAAGATGTGTTTGCATTGGTTGTAATCATTATGTTTAAACCTCCAGTTTCATTTTATTACTCTACTCTTTCCCAAGCAAGCCCTATAGGGGTTACATTAATATTAGGAGTTGGAATTTGCCCTGGTGGTGCTTGGGGGACAAATAGATTAATTTCTAAATTGAAGAAGAAAACATCTAAAGCTGCTCGGCTTTCTATGAATGCGCCTCCATACTTATATTTTATAGAAGTTTCCTGACCTAAAACTTCGAATGGATTAAAAGGGCGATTCAGCTGTAATTCTTCTAGGTAGGTTTCGAACAGAGAGTACAATAATTTTTCCAAGTTTTCATTTGGTATGTGTACTTTTATTCCTAATTTTTTTGCCTCATCTCTATTAATTGGGTAATTATGTATACAGATGTTGCTAGTAATTTCATTCACAATTTTTTTAATTAACTTATTATTTTTACCGTTTTTTTGAATATGAATACTAAGAAGTTTTTCGGCTAAATCTTTTATTATTCTTTGTCCTCTATATACATTACCCAACGCTAAGGGATGGAGATGTTTAAGATCTTCATAGGTATGTCTAGTAAGATTCTGAAATATTTCATGCATCTGACTTTCTCTTACCCTTCCTTTATCTTTTGCAAGTTTCAAGTAAGAACTGATATCCTCAACACTAATAGGGATCAATTTTTTATCAACAGGATCTCTTGGATTAAAAGGGTGAGTGGTTGACGGATCAACTGGTGTTAATTCTCCCAATTTATGCATTACTATCTCGTCAGCACCGAGAGCGATAAGGGTTCCAGCGCTGTGAGCGTAGTAAGGTATAAGAACACTGAATTTACTGCAGTAATTTTTTATTAATTTGACAATTCTAATGGGCGTGAGGATGTCGCCACCTTTAGTGTAAAGAAGGAGATCTATTCTATCACTGTATCCAATTAGTTCTAAATGTCGATGTAAGATCGGAATTATATCATCAGCAATCTTGGTTTCAAATTTTTGTCTGTCTCCAGTTATATAACATATAAGAGTCGACCCACGCTCCTCTTCAATTTGCTTAATTAGATCGATCCGAGTCGTGTTTCTTTTTATCACTTTTACTCCATAAGTAGAATATATTATTTAGAATTATATCGATAAATACTATTACTCTTCAATTAAATTTATTTGTTTCTTATCTCCCAGGCGAGGATTATCGCCTCGGCGATCTCCTTCACCGGTTTGCAAGAATCCATGCTCTTCTTGTGGATCATCCTGTGGGCTGTATCTTCTTCAATGTTCAGTTCCTTCATCAGGATGCCCTTTGCCTTTTCAAGCACCTTGCGCGTCTCCAGCGCTTTTTTTGTTTCCATAAGTTCTTCCATAAGCTGTGTGTTTTGTATGGCGATGGCTGCCTGGTTAGCGACAGCCTGCACTATCGCTGTCTCCTCCTCACTGAACTCGTGCGGCTTTTCCGTGTAGCAGTTGATGATGCCTATGACGTCCTCCTTTACCATCATCGGCACGGAGAGCAGTGAGCAGAGCCCCTCTTTTCTTGCTATTTCCGGATAGAGGAAGTCAGATTCTCTTGTCACATCCAGTATGCTGACAGGTCTTTTTTGAAGGATAACCCTACCGCTGATACTGTTGTTGACCGAGATATTTGGTTTGCTTAAATATTCCTGGCTTAAGCTCTGTGTGGCTTCGATTATGAGCTCTTTCCTGTCAGGGCTGAGCAGCATTATTGAGCATATCTTCGACTGCATCAGCTCTGCCGTCATCGTGACTATCAACTGAAGGATCCCTTTGAGGTAAAGGTTTGAGGCGATGTTCCTGCTGAGCGCGGACAGCGCTTCGACCTGAAGGGCTTTCTTCTTCATTTCATCATAGAGACGTGCATTTTCAATTGCGCTCCCGATCTGGTTTGCTATCGTTTTGATCAGCGAGATCGTGCTTTCTGAGTATTCGTGCGGCTTCTTGTGCTGGATATTTATTACGCCGATTACCCTGTCCTTGTTTATTATCGGGACCGATAGGAATGCCTGATATTTATCCTCCGGCAGGTTGTGGAAAAATTTGAATCGTGGGTCATCGCTTGCATTATTGGAGATTGATACCGGCTTGTTTTCCCTCGCAACCCATCCCGTGATGCCCTCGCCGATTTTTAGTTTTATCTTGCCCAGCATCCTTGGGTGGGGGTTCTTGGATGCCCTTAAGACCAGCGCCTTGTTCTGCCTGTCCAGCAGATAGAGGAATATTGAGTCTCCACCGCTCTCCTTCAGGACAATATCGATGATCTGGCTGAGTACCGTATTTAGATCAAGGCTGCTTGACACAGTATGCGAGATCTTATAGAGAAGGGAAAGCTCCTCGTTTTTCTTCTTTAGCTCGGTTAGAATGCCCTTTTCCTGGTTCATGGTAAAGATTATAATTTCAAATGTATTCAGGTCAAAAACATTTTTAAAAATTACCGAATTCTTATTGACGTTCTGTTTAGGGGTATGCTATATTAAATCGGCACGAAACCGGAGGCAGCTATTTTATAATTATATTTAGCTCGACCGAAGGCAACCTCAGACACATAGTGCTGGATATTCTTGAAAAAGAATATCTCAAGCTAAGCGTTTTGAGAGTCCCTCAGAAAAGTTCGTGCTGAAGGCCCGAAAGGTTGATTAGCCTAATGAGAGTTTTCTCCACGGTGAAAGGTCATTCGGGCCTAATTTTTTGCGATCTTTTTCCTTCTGCAGTTGATTTTAGGCAATATAAGATTAATACTCCTAACATTCTATTGTAATCGTATATTTTTGCCACAAGAGACAAGACTTGAATTAAAAAAGAGGCATCTTATGAATGCCTCTTTTTATCTAATTGGAGTGGATAAAAGTAAAAATTACCACCCAGGTTGAGATGTGACGTATACCACGGTTTAGCCTTGCTCTAGCTGTTTCTCCTTAGCTTTTTGGATGTATTCCTGTGCTTTTAAATGGCTTGGGAACAGATCCAGGATGTTCCTGAAGTGATCAATTGCGGTCTGGTAATCGCCTGCATAGTAGGCAATAAGCCCAGCTTTGAACTCTTCGGTTGACCATCCGAGCTTGTTTTCTACACCGTTTTTGTTCACCATCTGCTTTATGTCGTTACTTGGTCTGATGAATTCGAATCCTGCCGCTTCGGTACTACCCATTGTCAGGATACCAACGACATCGCCATTTTGATTAACTACAGGTCCTCCTGAGTTACCGGGGGCGGCTGCTGCGTCAACCTGATATACTTCAGTACCTCCAACCATCTTCCTGGCAGAGACAATACCCTGTGTTACGGTTGGCACCATTATGCTCTCATCGGAAATATCGGCAGCACCCGGGTAACCGATCACGTTGATTTGATTGCCTACCTCAAGGTCATCGGAGTTCCCAAGGAGCGAGCTTGGCAGGTTTTTCCCCTGAATTCTGATTACGGCAATATCCCTCTGCTCCCAGGGTGATACATCAACGAGTTCGGCACGATACCACTTCTGGATGTTCGCAATACCGCCCTCAGCTTGGTTGAACTGTGCATAGATTTCCCTGTCGGGTTTACTTCCGTTTTCACCTTCGACCTTGAAGTTAGCATAGACCCATGTCCAATCGTCATTCGTCCAATTTGTCGTGTCGTAATATGCGGAGATCTGTTGATCTATGAGGGCGTATTTGACCTCATCTTCACCCCACTCGACTACGTGACCGGCAGTGACAATGTAGCCGTCTGGATTAACTGCAAAACCTGAGCCCCATCCACCGGTTTCATAAGGTCCATCCCATGTATTGTAGTAAGCGTCATATACAAGTCCGCTGTACATTGTTACGACAACACAGACAGAAGGTTCAACCAGGACACTTGGATTCCCGAGTTTAACTTCAACCGGTTGGGTCTCCTCGGCAGTTGTTGGCGTGGTTTCCTCAGCCTTTGTTTCTTTTGTTTCTCCTGTTGTAGTTGATGGTTGCGGTTTTGGTATGTTACATGCCAGAACGACCATCATAGCTAACAGAAATACTGCAATTGTAGTAAAGATAGACTTTTTTCCAAAATTCTTCATATGTTCCTTCTTCAGACGTAAAGAAAATACGTCTTATTAAACCCCCTTTCTGAAAAGATTTTAAAATCTTATATTTATTTCCAATATAATACAATAAACCCTTTATTTCTATAAAATGAAATATATTTTTAAGAAATAACCAGAACTAGTATCGATGTTTTTAACTAAAAACTTTAATGGTGCGCTATGAATGAGAATGGTCTTGTTTTAAGAGAGTTGGGTTTGGTGAATTACAGAAACTATAAGAATGCCCACTTTGGATTTAATCCTCACCTCACGATAATTTATGGGGAGAATGCTGCTGGTAAGACGAATTTGCTTGAAGCGGTGAGGGTATTGTCCACTGGATCATCACACAGAAATTCGCCGGATAGAGAGCTGATCAATTGGGATGAGGAAGAATCAAGGATAGCTGCTGAAATGGATTACGGCAGAAAGCAATATCAGGCAGAGCTCAGGATTTCAAAAACTAAAAGAAAAAGCCTTGTTGTAAACAAGGTAAAGCTGAGGAAGCATTTCGAAGAGCAGGGCTTCTTCCCATCAGTGATATTCACCCCTGACGATCTGAAGATCGTCAAGGAAGGACCGGAGAACAGAAGGAACTTTATGGACAGCATAGCATCACAGTATGATAGAGCCTATGAATATCATAAAAATCGCTATCAGAAAATATTGGCGCAGCGCAACTCTTTATTAAAGACCGCACCTGAAAGAGAAAAATGCCTTGATACGCTTGATCTCTGGGATGAACACCTTGCTGAATCCGGGGCGATTATCCTGAGCAAAAGGTTTGAATTTATAAAAGAATTAACGGTTCTTTTCGGGGAATCAATTGAGAAGATTGACGCAAATTCGGTCTTTAAACTCGGTTACCTTCCCAGCCCATTATTTGATGATCCTGACACATTACTACTAAAAGATGTTTTTATTTCCGAGCTTCGAGGTTCAAGAATTAACGACATGAACAGAGGGGCGACAGGAGTTGGCCCGCACAGGGATGACCTGCTCATATCAATTGATGGACGGGATGCCAGATCGTTTGCTTCACAGGGTCAGCAGAGGGAGATAACGCTGGCGCTCAAGATCGCGGAGTATGCGCTTTTGAGGAAGAAGATAGGGAAGTTCCCAATTCTACTTCTCGATGATGTCATGTCCGAGCTTGATTCTACGCGCAGGGCACATGTTTACAAATTCCTGGCTGACAATGCTCAATCAGTGATAACAACCACTGATTTATTTGACATCGAGAAGGATATGCTTGAAAGCGCAACCATAATTGAGATCGAAAATGGAGTAGGCAGGGTAGAGGATTGGACAGCATTGGGGAGGTAATAAAAAGAGCCATAAAGAAGCCTGGTTCAATCAGGAAGATAAAGGAATATTCAATCGTGGCTGCCTGGCCGCAAATAGTAGGCCAGAAGCTGGCAGCAAACTCTTATCCGGTAAAGATAAGAGATGGGACTGTCATCATTGTTGCGAAGGACAATATGTGGGCTGTGGAGCTGAAATATATGTCTGCTCTGATAATAAAGAAGATAAATGAATTCTTAAAAGAGGAGCTGATAAAGGATATTAAATTTTCCACCTATATACCGTTCGACCCAGGACGAGCTGTGCCTTATGCAGAGGAATCGAAGAAGGAAATAGGTTCTATTGAATTATCAGATGAACAAAAGCAGGTGATCGATTCCAATTTAGAATGGATCGAGGATGAAGAATTGAGAAATAGAATGCAAAAACTGCTTTATAAAGACATGATCTTTAGAAATAGTAAGTCACGATGAAGGAGGTCGACGAGGCTATCCTGGTAAGCCTTGGTATAAGAGAGTTTAGGATGTAGGACTATACCTGGAATTTATGGTTTTGATTAGCCAAAAAATCATGCTTTTTGTGTTATAATTTTCCTACAAATACAATATATTGTGAAAGGTATTTATTTTTTCTACAAATCCTGGATGTCTTAAGGAGTTTTTTATTTGAAAAAAGAGGTTGTTGAAGAAGTAAGGTACGATGCAAGCAGCATAATAGTCCTGGAGGGACTGCAGGCTGTCAGAAAGCGGCCAGGAATGTACGTCGGGTCCAAGGGCTCGCGCGGCCTGCACCATCTGGTCTATGAGGTGGTTGACAACTCCATTGATGAGGCGCTTGCCGGTTTCTGTAAAAACATAATGGTAATAATACATCCTGATAATCAGGTTAGTGTTTTTGATGATGGCAGGGGTATTCCTGTCGAGATGATGGAAAAATACGGCAGGACAGCACTGGAGGTTGTACTCACCACGCTGCATGCAGGAGGAAAGTTCGACAACAGGAGTTATAAGGTTTCCGGTGGGCTGCATGGTGTTGGTTTATCCGTGGTAAACGCTCTATCCGAAAAATTGTGGGTTGAGGTAAGAAGGGATGGGAAAATTTTCAGGCAGGAATACGAGAGAGGCAATTCCATATCCAAGCTTAGAGTGTGCGGAGATACCACAACACACGGGACTATAATAAAGTTCAAACCCGACCCCGAGGTCTTTGAGGAACTTGATTTTAACTTCGACATGATTGCACAGCATATGCGCGAGATGGCTTTTCTTACCCGAGGGCTGAAGATAACCATAGAAGATCAACGAGCTGAAAGAGAAAGAACGGAATCATTCCAATACAACGGCGGTGTTGTGGACTTCGCAAAATACCTGACCTCCAAGAAGGAGCCGCTTTTTAAAAATGTCATATTTATAGAAGGAAGCGACGGTGAAGATCAGTGCGAGATTGCCATTACTTATACAAACAGTTACGTGGAGAATATATTTACGTTTGCAAATAACATAAATACCCATGAGGGCGGTACCCACCTGGTCGGTTTTAAGACTGCTATCACCAGGACGGTCAACGACTACGCTCGCTCAAAAGGTCTCTTAAAGGAAAAAGATGAGAACCTGATTGGTGAGGATATACGCGAGGGGCTGATAGCGATCGTCAGCGTAAGGCTTCGCGAGCCTCAGTTTGAAGGGCAAACCAAGACAAAACTTGGCAACAGTGAGATCAAGGGTTTTGTCGAATCAATAGTTAACACCAAGTTCGGCGAGTATCTGGAGGAGCACCCTAAGGAAGCGCGCCTGATAGTCAGCAAGGCGCTTGTAGCTGCGAGTGCCAGGTCAGCAGCGAGGAAGGCAAAAGAGCTGACCAGGAGGAAGAGCCTCATTGAAAGCACATCGCTGCCGGGTAAGTTAGCGGACTGCACTTTCACCGATCCTGCGCTCTGCGAGATATTCATAGTCGAGGGAGACTCTGCTGGTGGGTCGGCAAAGCAGGCGAGAGATAGAAGGTTTCAGGCTATACTTCCACTGAAGGGAAAGATTTTGAACGTTGAGAAGGCGCGTATAAATAAGATCCTGTCAAGTGAGGAGATCCAGGCCATTATTTCGGCGATAGGTACGGGAATCGCCGAGGACTTTTCGATAGAGAACTCCAGGTACAATAAGATCATCATAATGACGGATGCGGATGTGGACGGATCGCATATCCGCACACTTCTCATGACATTTTTCTACCGGTATATGCCCGAGATAATAGAATCGGGCTACCTCCATATCGCGCAGCCCCCGCTTTACATGGTCAACAAGGATGGTTCGAAGCACTATGCCTATAGTGATGAAGAGCTTAATGATTTGAAGAAAAGGATAGCAAGCAAAAATATCCATGTCCAGCAGTACAAGGGTCTGGGGGAAATGAACCCGGAGCAGCTTTGGGAAACTACCATGGACCCCGGGACAAGGATACTTCTCAAGGTCGATATAGATGATGCGATTCTCGCTGATGAGATATTCTCTGTCCTCATGGGCGACGATGTGGGACCGCGCAGGGAGTTCATTGAGAAGAACGCAAAAGATGTCAGATTTCTTGATATATAAGACGAGGATAGATTAGAAAGGAGACCACGCAAACCTTTTTGAATGCCGGGAGAAGATATTTTGCGTGATTCTGTATGGAACAGTCCATAGGTGGAAGGGTTCAGAACGTTTTAATAGAAGATGAAGTAAAGAAGTCGTACCTTGATTATGCGATGAGCGTGATTGTCGGCAGAGCTCTGCCCGATGTCAGGGACGGTCTGAAACCTGTGCATAGAAGAATACTCTTCGCAATGCACGAGCTTGGCATGAGCCACGATAAGCCCTATAAAAAGTGCGCCCGCATCGTAGGCGAGGTTCTTGGAAAGTTCCATCCTCACGGTGATGTAGCGGTTTACGATACGCTTGTGAGGATGGCGCAGGATTTCACGATGCGCTATGAACTGATCGATGGACAGGGCAACTTCGGGTCTGTTGACGGTGACAGACCGGCGGCCATGCGTTATACGGAGGCAAGATTGTCCAAGCTTGCCATGGAGCTGCTTCGCGATATCGATAAGGAAACCGTTAACTTTACCAATAACTTTGATAACACGCTTCAGGAACCGGTAGTAATGCCTTCTCGGTTTCCCAATCTTTTAGTAAACGGCTCGTCAGGAATTGCCGTCGGCATGGCAACCAATATTCCACCTCACAACCTGACTGAGGTCATCGATGGAATAAACGCTTATCTGGATGACCCCGAGATATCCATAAACAAGTTGATGAAATATATTAAGGGACCTGATTTCCCCACCGGGGGAATAATCATGGGGATGGAGGGAATTCAGGATGCTTACAATACCGGTAAAGGTGTTATAAGAATTCGCGGGAAGGCTTTCATTGAGGAAACCAAATTAGGCAAGTCGCAGATAGTAGTCAACGAGATACCGTTCCAGGTGAACAAGTCGAGGCTTATTGAGAAGATCGCTGAGCTCGTCCGCGAGAAGAAGATACCTGATATCTCCGATTTAAGGGACGAGTCCGATAAGAGCGGTATGCGGATTGTCATAGAGATAAAGCGGGACTTCAATCCGAGAGTGGTCTTAAATCAGTTGTTAAAGCATACCCAGCTGCAGGAGTCCTTTGGGATAATCATGCTTGCACTTGTTGATGGTGTTCCCAGGACGCTTGATTTGAAGTCGATGCTGAGGTACTACGTTGACTATCAGGTTGAGGTAATAACCCGCCGCACGAAATTCGAATTAAAGAAAGCTGAGGAGAGAGCACACATACTTGAAGGTTTGCTGATAGCACTTTCAAACCTGGATGAGGTCATCAATTTGATCAAGACCTCCAAGACAGTCCCGGAAGCCCGTGAAAGGTTGACGAAGCGTTTCAAACTGTCGGAAATCCAGGCACAGGCCATCCTTGACATGCGCCTGCAAAGGCTTACCGGGCTTGAGCGGGAGAAAATCGCAAAGGAACACGAAGATCTGGTTAAGGAGATAGCAAAGCTGAAGGCGATACTTACGGACCCAGGCAAGGTCATTGAATTGATCCGTAAAGAGTTGAATGAAATAAAAAAAGAATACGGCGATGACCGCAGAACGATAATGACTGCTGAGTCCTCGGATATTGAGGTGGAGGAGACCATTCCTGAGGAAAACGTGGTCATAGCGGTAACGCACTCCGGCTACATAAAGAGGCTGCCCGTAGATACGTACCGTAAACAGAGAAGGGGCGGGCGCGGCGTTCTCGGAATGGACCTTAAGGAAAATGATTTCGTCGAGCACCTGTTCATCTCAACAACGCACCATTATGTCCTCTTCTTCTCCAACAGGGGAAAGGTTTACAGGTTAAAAGTGCATGAGCTACCGGTGGGTTCGAGGATCTCTCGCGGTCAGGCGGCCATAAATCTATTGCCGTTTATGCCTGGTGAGAGAATAAAGGCGATTTTCACCACGAGAGAGTTTGAAGAAGGCGAATACATAGTGATGATCACCAAAAAAGGCATAATAAAGAAGACCGCCATGAACGATTATGACTCCTCCCGACGTGACGGCATCATCGCCATATCGCTTCAGGAGAAAGACGAACTTATAGACGTAAGACGAACAGACGGTAAGCGCAACCTGATCGTGGTGACGAAGCTCGGCAAGGCGATTAAGTTTAAGGAAGTAGATGCCCGTCCAATGGGGAGGACAGCGATGGGAGTCATTGCTATCAAGTTGTCAGCGGGGGATGAGGTTGTAGGAATGGACATTGCAGATGATTCGCACGACCTCCTGGTGGTTTCCAGTGAAGGATATGGCAAGCGCACACCGTTTTCTGAGTACCCCCTGCAGACCAGGGGGGGTAAGGGAGTTAAGACGTTCAGGATCACGAAGGAGAAAGGCCATATATCAGGTATGAGCTCGGCGCGGACCAATGAAGAAATCATGATAATCTCCAATGACGCGATTTTAATAAGAATACCGGTTTCAAGCGTCAAAAAGCTCGGCAGGGATACGATGGGCGTTAAGCTCATGAACCTGACGGACGACAGAAAGGTCGCATCTTTTGCAAAGGTCTCGGTTGAGGAAGATTAGTAGATGAAACCTCTTTTTTTGAGATGAGAAAGGGATATTCCCAATTTGAACACACTGCTGATATCGGAATTAGTGCGACCGGCAGTGATCTGAGAGAGCTTTTTACGAACTTTGCCCTTGGACTATTTGATGTGATCTGCGATATGAGGAAAGTGTCGCCTCTTAAAGAAATCAAGGTCAACATCAACTCATCTGACCTCGAATCACTTCTGGTCAAATGGCTCAATGAATTGGTCTATATCTTTGATTCAAAGAGAATGCTCTTGAGCCAGTTTGATATTAAGGCTGTCGATCATGATAGCCTGACTGCGGTGGTCAGCGGGGAGAAGATTAACCCAAAAAGACATGAGCTGAGGCTATCTGTCAAAGCCGCGACCTACCACCAGTTATCCATAAAGAAAAATAAACAATATGAGGGTAAAATAATACTTGATGTTTAGAAAATCATGAACCTGAAGTCAACGCTTTTAAGTCAGGACTTTCGGAGGTGGTCTTGATACCTAACTCTCAGGTCAAGAAAATGACTGATTATAAATGGCAAATTCTCCAGGATAAATCGAAAAATATGCGCGTGCCTGGGATTATCTTCGCTGATGAAGAGCTACTTCAGAAGGCCTTTGAAGATAAGGGGATCGATCAGGTTATCAACGTCTCAACCCTGCCGGGCATAATGAAAGCATCATACGCAATGCCTGATATTCACTGGGGGTACGGTTTTCCGATAGGGGGAGTTGCCGCTTTTGATGTTGCTGATGGTGTGATATCTCCAGGTGGTGTTGGATTTGATATCTGCTGTGGGGTCAGAATGATGCGCACCGATCTGAATTTTGAGGAGTTTAAAAAAAATAAATCGAAGTTAATGTCCAGATTAGCTGTAAGTATCCCCAAGGGGGTGGGATCCACAGGCAGGATTGAGGTTTCAAAAAAAGAGTATGAGGGACTGATGGCGGAAGGCGCCCGGTGGGCTGTGAAAAAAGGTTACGGCTGGAGCGAGGATCTTGACAGGATTGAGGACTCTGGCAGTCTGGAGGGCGCTAACCCCGATTACGTCAGCAGTAAGGCGTACGAACGCGGGCACGATCAGGTTGGAACGCTGGGTTCAGGAAATCATTTTCTTGAAATTCAGGTGGTGGATGAGATATTCGATGACGAGCTCGCCAGGAGGTTTGGCATATTTAAAGGCCAGATCACCGTTATGATCCATTGCGGTTCGCGCGGATTTGGCCACCAGATCTGTACCGATTACATTGAGGTGATGGATCAGGCATCCAGAAGATATGGGATCAGGCTTGTTGACAGGCAGTTAGCATGTGCTCCTGTGAACAGCAATGAGGGCAAAAAATATTATGGTGCTATGGCATGCGCGGGAAATTATGCCCTTGCAAACAGGGAATGCCTGAGCCAGTTCGTAAGGGACTCTTTTGAGGAAGCTTTCGGGTTAGGCGCAGCCAAACTTCACATCGAACTTGTTTATGATGTATCTCACAACATCGCCAAGTTTGAGGAGTTCGAGATTGATGGCAAGACCAGGAATTTATGCGTTCACCGGAAGGGAGCAACCCGCTCATGGGGTCCTGGCGAGAAGGGGCTGCCCGACCTTTTTAAGGATACCGGACAGCCGGTCATCATTCCAGGAGACATGGGGACATGTTCATATCTGTGCGTTGGAGCAGTCAAAGCCAGAGATGAGTCATTCAATTCGACTTGCCACGGTGCTGGAAGATTGATGAGCAGGAGTAAAGCTAAAAAAACAGTTCGTGGTGAAGTCCTGAAATCTGAGCTTGAGCAGAGGGGAATTGCTATTGTGGCCGACAGCATGTCGGGTCTGGCAGAAGAGGCTCCAGAAGCTTACAAGGATGTCACAAGAGTTGTGGACATAGCGCAAGGTGCAGGGCTTTCAAGGAAGGTTGCGAAGGTGGTACCGGTGGGGGTGTTGAAAGGTTAAGTTGCGATGCAGCCTTCCATTAAGGATTATTAAATGTGAATATATTTTAATATAAGGTCTATATTCATTAGTTATGATATACTTAGAAAAAATTTTGGTAAGTAGAATTCGTCCAGGAGGAGGTGATTTTGATGGCAAAAAGTGGGCCAGCACCTTTGAATGATACCAATAAATTACTTGCAGCGCTCAGTTATCCAATCTGGATCATCGCTTTGATAATGATTCTGACAGATGCAAGTAAAAACGACAAGTTTGTTAGATATCATGGTTGGCAAGGATTATGGTTTAATATTATTTGGTATGCTGGATGGGTAGTTTTAGGCGTTATAACATTCTTCCTTGGTGGTTTGCTGGGGTGGTTGTTCTCGGTATTTATGTTAGTTGTGAGTATTATTTACGCCGTGAAGGTCTATAAGGGAGCTTATGTCGAAGTTCCTATTATTTATGGTTGGTTCAAGAAATTTATCGAGAAATAGCATCCGGTAAGATCGAAGTTTATGGAAGGTTAAATGGTCGCTTTGCAAGAAGCGACCATTGTTCAATATGGGTTCATGAGTTAATTTACAAAAAGTGAAATCCTGTTGTTTTTATAAAATTTAAAGTGGGGTTTGATATGCAAAGGTATGCGATTAAGAGCGTGAGATTGTGGTCGATTTTTAAATTTGTGGCGCTGATTTCATTATTCATCTATATAATCTTCAGCATATTCACAGGAATTATGGTACTTATTTCAATGGCTTTTGGCACAACCGCGATGGCTGCGCTGGCAGATCAGCTCGGTATTGAGAGCATCAGAGATATAGGGATACCGATTGGTGGAAGTATTATATTGTGGATAGTACTCTTTTTTGTTGGTCTGATTGGATATCCACTGGTTAACGCGATCATGGGAGTCATCGGCGGACTTATCTACAACTTCATAGCAATTATGTCTGGTGGAATTGAGGTCAAGCTCAACCCAAGGCAGTAAATTGAATTTAAGTAAGCTCATAGCACTGTGCCGTTGCCCTGAAGTCGGATGAAGATATCTGTAAGAGTAAAGCCCAGTGCAAGCGCTGAGCGCATAGAGAAGCTCAGCGATGGGGAGTATTTAATCCGGGTCAGGGCTCCTGCTAAGGAAAATAAGGCAAATGAAGCCGCTATCGCAGCTCTATCCAGGTTCTTCGGCGTGTCAAAAACTAAAGTCAAGCTTGTGAGCGGTTCCACCTCCCGCAACAAGATATTCGATATCGAGCTTTAGATACGAATATTTATTTCCGAATCGTGTGTTGAAGCCTGTTTACAAAACGCGGTATTTGTATTACAATACCAAAGTATAAGTAATACGAAGGTGTTAAAAATGGGTGGAATATTTAGCATAAGACTTGATGATCAACTTGCCGAAAAATTGAAGGCTGTAGCAAAATCAAAGAATATTTCCAGGAGCGCATTGGTTAAAAAAGGGATTGAACTCTTCCTGAAACAAGAAGATATCTTTTCACAAGAAATAGTAAAAGAAGTAAACGTAGCTCTTAGGAATAATAAACATGTGCCATTCCAGGTGGACTGGAAGCAAATTGAAAAGGAACTATCTCAAAGTGCGCCACAATGGGACACACTTTCAGAGGCTATGAGTGCTGGCCGAAAACGTGAATGGAAAGAATGAAGGTATTCATTGACTCAGATATTTTTATACGCGATCTGCGGTATCAGAGAGATCAAAAATTTCGCGAAAATTCATTTTTACTCGAACAAGTTTATAAAAGAAAACTAAAAGGGTTCACTTCCATTTATAACCTGCTAGAAATTTGCGGTGTATTGTCTTTTAATCTGAGCGAGGAGAGTCTTTTCGGACTTTATGCTGGATTTCGAGATAGGTATAATTTACAGATAATTTTTCCAAAAGGAAACGGGCAGAGCGTGTGCTTTTTGATTGAAGATGTCCTGTCATTAATGAGTAAGAAGCTGAGTTTCGGGGATACCTTAATCACATCAATAGTTGAGCAAAATAGTAAGGGTCTTGACAAATTTGTCTCCTGGAACGCTGAGCATTTTAAGGATAAATTGAGCATTGAGGCTATTACTCCACTCGATATCTCCTAGTAAGGGAATCCTTATTGATTTGTTTGACAAAAAGCGGTTGAATTGGTAATTTCTTTATGCTTTTTGTCCATACCATTATTTGCTTCTTCATGGGCCTATAGCTCAGTTGGTAGAGCGCACCCCTGATAAGGGTGAGGTGCTTGGTTCGATTCCAAGTAGGCCCACCATCCCAAATTAATTTAATTATTAAAATAGGCGAAAGATGGACCGATGCTTATTATTGCTATTGAAACTATTAATGTTGTTTAATATTGGATAGTTTAATGATATTATATACTTTGTTCATTTCGCACAGGAGTTGATGTAGGCATGCAAAAGGTTATCAATACAATCCAGTTGAGAGAGAAGCTTGGTGAGATCCTAGATCAAATATATTATCGAGGCGATAAGTTTATAGTTAAACGTAAAGGCAAATATCTTGCGGCCATTATACCATTTGAAGAATATCAAAAAAGACACGAATATAGAGAACAGAGCTTCGCGATATATCAAAAAATATGGGAAGCCAATAAAGAGTATTCGATAGAAGAAGTTGAAAAAGATGTTGCCAACGCTTTAGACGAGGTAAGGTTGAAGTATTCTGAAGAGAAGGAATCAAATATTTGATCCGTGCTGTTCTTGATACCAATACCCATGTTTCCGCTGTCCTTGTACCCAACGGTCCATCGGCTAAAATAATTATGGCCTGGCACCAGGATAAATTTATTTTGGTTACGTGCCCCTTCATTTTGCACGAGATGGGTGAAGTTCTGCGCCGACCACATATAAGAAATAAATATAGGGGCATTACAGACGAAACGATCGAAGCGCTGATTTTTCACTTAGAAGAATTTGCCGTGGTTACCCCGGGAAAATTGGACGTCGAAGCAGTTTCTGCGGATAAAAAAGATAACCATGTTTTGGCCTGTGCGCTCGAGGGTGCTGCTGACTACATTGTTAGCGGTGACTTTCACTTACAGGATTTAAGGGCTTATAGCGGTATAAACATAGTTAGCCCGGCGGAGTTCCTAGGATTTTTATAAATATTTGTTTTGTCCGCCAGGATTGGAAAATGAATTTTCTGGTTTTAGCCGAATTTGTATGAAATTCCGAAGCCACCGCGGGGATAGCGCCAGTCTATATTCTGGTAAGGGCAGATGATTCGACAGGTACCGCACTCTAGGCATGCCTCAAATGCAACTGATATTCTCTCTGATTCCCATTTATATACGTTTGCTGGGCAGCTTGAAATACACGGTTTGAACTCACATATTTTGCATTTTTCGCTGTTTATTATGATCAGATGTGAGGTTTCATCAGGGTTATATCTATCCAGGAAAAGTTTATCGTCAATACTCAATTTGTTCTCCTAAGTGGTTACCAGAATGCTCGAAATCCATGATATAGGTCTTTTAAAATTTTGCAGATCGGTCTTCTTTGCCTGACTGCTTTTATAATTTTTTTCTGCTTCTCTTTTTTTGATACTTTGTCAACGACGAAAAGTTCGCGAACTGCATCGGAGAGCATGTATGGATACACCGTAAATATCTCCTTATGTGTCTCCAGATATTTCTTAAGATTCCTGTACTTTTTCATATCCTTAAGTATGTATGATCTTTCAAGAAGATGTTTGTAGTATGACAATGAATTTTCCGAATAGTCACCGCGCTCTTTTGCCCTTAGAATGGTCTGCGCAGCAAGGAATCCCGAAGTCATGGCGAGATTTGAGCCTTCTCTGTGCACGACGTTGCCGAATCCTGCCGCATCTCCGGCCACCAGAAATCCGCTGCCATATGGCTTTGGCAGCTTGTTGAATTCAATTTCCGGTATCATATGGGCAAGGTACTCCCTGTTCTCGCCGCCTTCGATCAGTGGTGATACAAAAGGATGACTCTTGAAACTATCCAGTAGTTCGTAGGGTCTCATCAGGGTTCTTTTGAGTTCTGATACCAGTGCTCCTATACCTATCGATATCGATTTTCTGTTTGTATATATGAATCCTATCCCAACCATGCCCTGGGTTATCTCGCCGACAAGCTCGATTGTCGAGCCCTGCAGCCCGGTTAGTGAGAAGCGTTGATTTATGGCTGCTTCATCGAGGTTGATTATCTCCTTAACGGCGAGCGTGACGCTGTCGGGCGTAAGTTCGCTCCGTAGGCCCAGGTAACGCACTAAAAGTGAGTTGACACCATCGGCTATTACCACGACATCGCACCTGATATCCCCGTCCGGCCTGCCCGTCTTGACACCGACGATCCTGCCATTCTCGGCAATGAGCCCCTCAACCACTGTTTCATTAACTATCAGTGCACCCACTTTTTTAGCTTTATCTGCATACCAGTTATCAAAATTTGCCCTGAAGACCGAGTAGCTGTTATAGGGCTCCCTGTCCAGCGCAAGGTCCTGGTATCCTACCTGAAAGGCCGAACCTTTCGTCATTATCCAGATAGATTGCTTTATGATGTGTCGTTCAAGCGGTGCCTCTTTGTAGAAGCCGGGAATTATCTCATCTGCTGCATGCCGATAAAGTATACCGCCCATGACGTTCTTGCTCCCGGGGTATTCGCCGCGTTCAAGCACTATTACCTTGAGGCCTGCCTTTGCAAGCGGAATGGCTGCTGATATTCCAGCCGGGCCTGCTCCAACTATCACTACATCATACTTTTCATCTACCATAGATATTTATCTCTTGCTTATGCTTAACCTTAATTTTTTAACCTCTTCTGTCATTACCGGCACTATCTTTGTCAGGTCACCGGTGATTCCGTAGGTAGCTATGTTGAATATGGGTGCATCAGGGTCACTGTTTATCGCAATTATCACGTCTGAGTTTCTCATTCCAACAGTGTGCTGAATGGCGCCTGAGATGCCGCATGCAATGTAAAGCCGCGGCCTCACCGTCAGGCCGGTCTGTCCGATCTGATTTGCGTGTCCTATCCAGCCTGCTTCGACGGGCGGTCTGGAAGATCCGAGTTCACCACCTAAAGCATCGGCAAGCTCTTTAAGTATTGCGAAATTCTTTGGGTCTCCAAGGCCGCGACCGCCAGCGACTATGACATTTGCCACCTCAAGGTCTGGGCCTTCCTGGCCTTCCGATTCAATGAACTCGAGGAGTCTCACTTTTATGTCCCTATCTTTTATCGTGTAGGATTCGGTCAGGATTTCGCCTTTTCTGGCGGCATCTGGCTTTGGCATTTCGAGCACCCTTGGCCTGACGGTAGCCATTTGCGGTTTTTTTGTCTCGCAGAGTATTGTTGCCATGAGATTCCCACCAAAGGTTGGACGCGTCGAGTAAAGTAGGCGCGTATTTGGGTCGACATCCAGCTCTGTGCAGTCTGCCGTCAGGCCGGTCTTGAGTTCGGTGGCGACCGAGCCGGCAAGATCCCTTCCCTGGGTAGTCGCGCCTACCAGAAAGATCTCAGGTTTATATTTCTTTACGATCGAAACTACCGCTGAAGTGTATGGACGATTGACATAATTTTCAAAAATCTCATTTTCATCCATATATACTATTTCTGCGCCAAATTTTATTGCCTCATGAGCTATACTTTCCACGCGATTTCCTATTAATACACCCGCAAGCTTTGTGCTCAGTTTGTCGGTGAGTATCCTGCCCACACCGAGTAGCTCCTTTGCCACTCCAGCAAGCTCAGTTTTATTGTGTTCAAGGTAAACAAGAACACCTGTGCTATCCTGATTTTGCATCGTTTCCTTTCACGAAAAACCCTGTTGTTATCAGCCTTTCAATTACTTCAGCAACAGCTTTTCTCTCCCGTCCTTCTTCAGAGCTGAGTATTTCTCCTCTTTCCCTGGCAGGCGTGACATAGGTCTTGAACACCTTTGTCGGCGATCCTTTGAATCCAGTCTGGGATTCGTCGATGCCAAGCACGGTTTTTGGCCAGAAGATTACCTTGTATCTCTCGGATCTGATGAGGTCTTTGAGCGAGGAGTATCTGATTTCATTTGCTTCATCCCGCAGCGTGATCAGAGCCGGTAGTGGTGCCCTCAATTTCTCTCTTGCCCTCTCTGTTTTTCTGATTACAGTAATCTCTTGGTTGTCAATGTCCAGGTCAGGTATGTTTGTGATGTAGGTTAGTTGGGAGAACCCCAGTCTGGTGGCAAGCCCTGGACCTACCTGGCCAGTCTCGCCGTCTATTGCCTGTGTCCCGCAAAGAATAAGTTTTACCTTTTCAATTTCATCTAATTTTTTTATTGCCTGCGCAAGTACATATGTCGTGGCGAGTGTATCTGCACCTGCAAATGCCCTGTCGCAGAGCAGATATGCTTCATCAATTCCATAGGATATGGCTTTTTTCAGGGACTTCTCTCCCTGTGAAGGACACATTGATATCACACTAACCCTGCCGCCAAATCTCTCTTTTATTCGCAGTGCCTCTTCTATTGCATGGAGGTCATGTGGATTTATTATTGAAGGTACGCCTTCCCTGATAAGGGCATTTGTTTCAGGATTGATCCTGACGCTTGTGGTATCCGGTACCTGTTTGATGCATACGACCGTATGCAAGGCTATTATTCTCTGAGTTTAGCCGCCATGTGTGGACAGACAGCGACGCATGTCCCGCAGGCTTTGCACTTTTCGATTATCACCCTGCTGACCATAGGACCTCCGCCCTCGTTGGAGATGTCGAAGTATCTTTCCTCGAAGTCTACTGGCTCCCTTATTATCGCATCGTTGGGACATTTTATATAAGTCAGGCAGAATGGCGAGCCCACGCACACGCCAGGGTCTATGTAAGCCTTCTTTTCCATCTTTCTCCAATCTATAACAAAAATATAACTAATATTCTTGTTTATATTTAAGTTTACGCCGGCTAAAAAGTCAATAACTGCGAAGAGTGAATAGGAGGGCAATTATTATTAATAAGTTTCTGACAGGTAATCTTGTTACCTTTATTTAGGTTACAATATACTAATTGAAATTCTTAAAATTAGCGGAGGCAAGCATGGCTAACGTGAAGGTATTCAGATGTGTGATTTGCGGCGACCCTTATATCGGGGCTGAGCCGCCAACAAGGTGTCCGTTCTGCGGGGCTTATCAGAAGTTCATGATACCGCTGGAGGAGTGGAAGGACACAAACGATGTTAATTTGACACCTGTCTCCAGGAAGAACCTTGAGAAATCGCTTGAAATCGAAATTTCAAATGCTGAATTTTATATGTGCGTTTCACAGGTTTCCAAAAATGAGAACATCAGAGGAATGTTCAAGGCACTCTCCAGGGTTGAAGCGGAACATGCGGTCATCGATTCGAAAATATTGAAAGTGCAAAAGCCGCAGATCGAATTAAAGAAGAACCTCTGCTCCGATGATGATAAAGCCTCGATAGAGGAATCGCTAATGCGCGAGCGCAGGGCCGTATCCCTTTATACGCAGTTTCTTGCGGAGGCTGTGGAACCTAGGATCAAAGAGGTTTTCGGTGCGCTCATAGAGGTGGAGAGCGATCATATAGCACTGGATGAGGAAAAACTAAAACTTTTTAAATAAATCACGAAACAAAATAGAATTTTTTTAGTCTAAAAAATGCCTTTGTAAGGTGGTTGTTCAAATTTTTTTCAATTATTTTTTGTGAATTTGCATTTTTGTATTAAAATTGCACAATTCATGTAATGGAGGTGGTGCAGTTAGCAGCAAATTAATAACGGCTTTGAGTTAGTTTAACAATGAGTTTTGACTTTTTAGAAACGAGATTAGGGAGGCGAAGTTCAAATTGCTGAAGAAAAAAGGAAAGATTTTATTAGGGTCATTTTTATTGATCACACTTCTTGTGTTTATGTTCAGTTTCAGTTTTGCTTTTGCGCAGACCGAAGAGACGACCGAAGCACCTAAAATTGAGGAAAAGATTACGCTCAGGTCGAACTACCCGGAGCTCAAGGTCAAGGGCAGCACAACTCAGATAGAGTTCAAAGCTGACGTCAGTTATGTCGGAGAAGATGAGAAGACTATTAACCTGTCAGCTACCGGTCCGCAGGGCTGGTATATTGCCATTGTGCCGAGCTACGAGAATACAGAGATTTCTGCTGTAAGAATGAAGCCAAATGCCACTGAAAGTCTTAAGCTGATTATGCTGCCGCTTCAGGAGATGGAGCCAGGGGATTATACATTTACTCTTAAAGCTAGCGCAGATAATCTTGAAGCAACTCTTGATCTCAAAGGGACAATTACCGCTACTTACGAACTTAATTTAAATACATCTTCGGGTCGTCTTAATACCAAGGTCACGGCAGGTAAGGATAATCACCTTGCTCTGCAGATTAAGAACACCGGCTCGGCTTCCATAGAGAACATAATCTTTGCTTCTGATAAGTCGGAAGGCTGGGTAATGGTCTTCAAGCCCGATAAAATCGATAAGCTTGATGCTGGCCAGACAAAAGACATAGATCTCGTCATCAAGCCTGAGACGAAGACCATAGCGGGCGATTATATGACCACATTGAGAGCAACGGGAAGCGAAAATTCAAATGCCAATATTGATGTAAGGGTTACTGTTCTTACCCCGACTATCTGGGGCTGGGTCGGGATTGCAATAATAATCATCGTTGTAGTTGGCGTAGCAGTCATATTCGTACGTTTGGGCAGGCGATAAAATTGGGAGCTGAACCTATTGTCGTCACGGAAGAATTAACAAAAATATACGGCAATAAGGTTGCTGTTGAAAACCTCTCGATGAGCATATCAGAGGGTGAGATTTTCGGTTTCCTCGGCCCTAACGGTGCGGGGAAGTCCACGGTCATCTTAATGTTGCTTGGTCTTACTGAACCTACCTCAGGAAGAGCCCTGGTCTTTGGTTACGATTCAACTCGCGAACCTCTTAGGATTAAACGGATTGCAGGGTATTTCCCTGAGAAGGTTGGTTTTTACAACGATATGACAGCAAGGGAGAATCTTGGGTACACAGCAAGGTTGAATAATATTTCTGAGGCTGAAATACCTGAGAAAATCGATAACGTGCTTGAGATAGTCGGGCTGAGTGATGTTGGCAATCAGGTAGTAAAACAGTATTCAAGAGGGATGAAACAGCGACTGGGAATTGCTGACGTGCTGGTCAAGGACCCTAAGCTTGTTGTACTGGATGAACCAACGGCTGGCCTGGACCCGGAAGGCGCAAGCCAGATTCTTGATACCATTGCTGATATGAATAAGAATCGGAACATCACCGTTATAATATCTTCTCACCAGCTTAATCTTGTACAGCGAATATGCCATCGTGTTGCAATATTATCAGACGGTAAAAAGGTGGCTGATGGCACGATCGAAGAATTAGGAAGAAAGATGCTCGGAGGAGGTAGATACCGTATTGAGGCCGAAGTTGTTAGTATGAATGAAGAATTAGTCGAAAAATTCAAAAATCTAAAGGGCGTGGTTTCGATCGATGTAAAGGACAATGCTCTTCACTTTATTTGTGAAGAAGATCTGAGGCCTCAAATTGCAAAAACGGTAGTAGACAGCAACTGCCTGCTGATTCAGATGAAGATACAGGACTACGCCCTGGAAGAGATTTACCTAAACTATTTCCATGGAGAGTAGATACATATGAATGGATTATTAACTGTATTCAAAAAAGAACTTGCAGATCACTTCTCAAGCAAAAGGTTTGTCGTTCTTTTAGCATTGGTTTATATTGCAGGCCTGGCATCAGTCTATGTCGCGCTTCAGAATATCAGCGCAGACCTTGCAGGGAAGATCAGCGATTTCATATTCTTAAGGCTTTTCATAAGCTCCAGCGGATCAATGCCTTCCTTTATGGATTTTCTAGGAATTTTTATTCCCATAATCGGAATTGCCTTTGGCTTTGATGCGATAAACAGCGAAAGAAGCGGCGGAACGCTGAGTAAAGTACTGTCTCAGCCAATCTACAGGGATAATGTGATAAATGCCAAGTTCTTGGCTGGTATCTCCACCATCACAGTCTTGCTCGGAAGCATAGTCTTTATAATTGGCGGAGTGGGATTGAGGTCAATCGGTGTACCCCCAACTCCCGAGGAGATCATCAGGATATTTTTGTTCATTGTCATCTGTATATTTTACGGGGCATTCTGGATGGGACTTGCAATCCTCTTTTCGATCATTTTTGAGAGGATGGCAACCTCGGTTCTTGTTGCTGTCGCGATATGGCTGTTCTTCACATTGTTTATGCCGGTAATCATTAACGCAGTCGCAAATTGGTTAGCGCCATTAAGCGAAGGCGCAAGCATCGCTGTTCAAATAAAACACCAGACGATTTTGTCCATTATGTCGCGGTTTTCGCCGCCTCAGCTTTTCAACTCAATTACACTAATTGTATTATTCCCGCAGATTAACTTCTTCAGGCAAGTGCAAGGAATAATACCAGAAAATCCTTTATCGATTGGACAGAGCATTTATCTGGTATGGCCGCATATTACGATATTAATTGCAATGACAATAATTTGTTTTGCGATTTCTTATGTAATATTCATGCGACAGGAGATACGCTCAATATAAATCTGCCGGATAGAGTAAGTTGAAACGAAGAATGCCAGGCTTGTTCCTGGCATTTTTTGTTTCCATTATGCCCCTGCTGTATATGAGACTGTAGAAGTATGGAGTTTATCCAATTGGTGAAGATGGAATTATTTTATCGCGCCTGAGCTATAATATCCTGTTAAGGGGAAGCGATATGAAAGATAAGGGTAACAAACCGAAAACGCTGGGAATAATATGCGATGTAATGCGGGATAACGTTTCGCGTTTAAATAAAGATATAGATTATGTTTTTATCGAGCAAAGGCTTCATGATACACCAGAGAGGATGAGAGAGGAACTAAGCCGGGAACTTGAAAAGGTCGAAGATTCCTATGACACAATATTGATGGGGTATGGGCTCTGCAGTAACGGTGTCGTCGGCCTTAAGTCAAAGAAGCAAAAATTAGTAATACCTCGGGTTGATGACTGTATAAGTCTTTTCCTTGGTTCAAGGGAGAGATATATTGAGGAGTTTAGAAAGGACCCAGCTACATACTATCTTTGCCGGGGCTGGATTGAATACGGCGGAGACCCATATCGTGCCTACCTTGTGTACACGGGACAGTATGCAGGAATACCAAGAGAGTGGTTCAGGGGTGAAGAGCGATACGGCAGACATTATGATGAAGTCACAGCACGTTTCATAATTACTGAGATGATGAAGAATTACAACAGGATAGTATTGATAGATAATGATGACATAGAGCCACAGCACAGGGATTACGCCATGCGCATGGTTAATTTTCTATCTGAGTTGCTGGGTAAAGAGATTGAATATAAAGAGATTAAAGGTTCGGACAAATTCATCTCTTATCTGCTGAATGGTAACTGGCAGAACGGAAACTTCATAGTTTATGAGCCAGGTCAGGAAATAAGGGCCAGCGACTTCATGGATTCTCCCTTAGTTAGTGAGTCCCTGCATAAAACCGGAGATAAGGTGTTTTCTTAATTCTACTGGTTTATTAGTGTGGGTTTTGGTTTGAAAAATGGAAATAGATAGAAGTATTGACAAGAGTCAAGTAAGAAAAATTTCATCGGATCTAGATGTTCCTCTAACGGAGCTTCTTTTGGAGAAAATTAGCGATGTCTCCTCAAGGGATGGTGTGAATCGCACTCTTCTTGCGGTCTGCCCAAATTCTCTGAACGTCATGAAGGCTGCACTCAGGTCAGCAAAAAGGGCGAATGCCCCAATTAAGTTTGCCGCGACCCTAAACCAGGTTGACATTGACGGTGGATACACGCGCTGGACGCAGAATGATCTTGTAAGGAAGATAAAAGAGGAGTCATGCAGGATTGGCTATGGTGGGCCAATTATAGTTGCGGTTGATCATGGGGGCCCATGGGTTAAGGATCTCCAGACAATTGAGAAGTGGGACTTGACCCGTGCCATGGACTGGATAAAAAAGTCCTTTGAAGCCGCGGTATTTGCAGGCTATGACTTAATACATGTCGATGCAACTGTGGATATACATCAGGAGAACATGCGGATTGAAACAGTTGTTGAAAGAACAATTGAGCTGATCCTGCATACAGAGAAATTCAGAAAGGGGAAGAGATTAAGACCGATCTCTTATGAGGTCGGTACGGAGGAGGTTCATGGTGGACTTGCAGACATTGATACGTTCAGGAAGTTCCTGGATATGCTGAAAGATGGGCTGGCTGGTACGGGTCTTGAATATGTCTGGCCTGTATTTATTGTGGCAAAGGTTGGAACAGACCTTCACACCACGACTTTTGATAAGGATGTTGCAAAAGAGACGGTGGATATAGCCAGGAGCTATGGCTCATATATAAAGGGTCACTACACGGATTTTGTCTCGAACCCTGAGGATTATCCAGAAAGCGGCATGGGCGCAGCAAATGTTGGACCTGAATTTACCATGCTTGAGTACGATGCACTATCGGAGCTATGCAGTCTTGAGGAAAGGCTGTATAAGGAGGACAGGATTGCCTGCAGATCCAACTTTATGGAGGTGCTGAAAAAAGAGATACTGAACTCCAACAGGTGGCAGAAATGGCTGCTGCCAGGGGAGAGCGATTTTGAGTCGTTGAGCACCGAGAGAAAAGAGTGGATACTTAAAACCTCCAGCCGGTATATACGGGCCCATCCCAATGTAAGGAGCGCTCAGTTCGAGCTCTACAGAAACCTGGAATTAAACGGGATAGATGCCGAGAGCTGGGTGCTGATGAACATTGAGAAGAACATGGATAAGTACTTCAGAGCATTTAACCTGATAGATTTAAACGCCAAGATTAAAATCTTGCTGTAATGTTGAGGCCTTTGAGAAGTACGGCATGTACTTCTTATTTTGTCATTTTTAAATAAATGAAATTAAATCAGTATTTTTATTTACAAGTTCCTATGCACCGATGAGTGGTGTGTTGTCTCCAATTTTGGTTATCATTATTTGTGGGACAATAGGCACCAGTTTTGATATTTTTTCTTTTAAGGGATCTAAAAGAATGTCCCCAGCTCTCGATATACCACGCCGATGATCAGGAGGTCGGGGTTAAAAAGGATAATTGCGTTTGCAATCCCCATGGCAAAACGCGGCAGTATTTGATCGATGACTTCTTGAGCCAATGCGTCGCCCCTTCTTGCGCAGTTAAAGACCGTTTTTGCAGTGATTTTTGTCAGGTTTCCTCCAACCTCATCTAACATTGGGGTTTTTCTCCCCTCGTGGATCTTTTCAAGTGCGAGCCTTGCATATTTTTTGGATCAGCTATGTTTATTGGATCAGGTTCACCGGGTATATATAGATACCCGATCTCACCTCCGGCATAGGTGGCACCTCTGAAGATTTTATTATCAATTACAACTCCAAGACCAATGCCTATCCCATAGTTAATATACATTAAGACTTTAGAATCTTTCGCGTATTCCTGCCTTTTCTCCCCAAGCGCTGCAAGCTTAAAGGAGCTGTCTAAGAATACAGGTGAATCAAAACTTTGCTTGACAGTATTTATTACATCAAGCTCGTCTAACCCTCTTATGTTTGGCGCGATTGAAATTTTTCCAGTGTTTTTCAATTTTCTGTTTTTTACAAGTAAGCATTATAAACCTATGAATACTTTTGAAAGAATAGCTGCAACTCTTGAATTTAGGCAACCTATTCGAATTCCCCTATACATCTTCTCAATAATCCGCTGTTTTATGAGCTCTATGGCGGGGGGTGACCAGCTTCAAAGGGCGGTTAATACGTACAAGTGTTTTGGCATAGATATGATCAGATTCCAATCAATACTACATCAACTTCCCAAGGTGCTTATCAAGGCAATGAACTTTAAGAAAGGAGAGATATTTGAGTGGGAGATAGTAGATAGGAATACCTTAATTTTAAGAAGAAAAGACAGTAAAGCAGGGACAAAAAATGCAGGGTGAAAAGAAGTTTGAAGCTAAGATACATTACGGGATAAGTTTAGATGAAATAGTTCCTTCAGATCACCTCTTAAAAAGAATAGAAAGTTCGATCTCATTTGAATTTGTCAGAGATAAAACAAAAGATATTACTCTCACACCGGAAATCCATCGGTTGACCCTACTGTCCTAGTTAAGATGCTGATCATCGGTTATCTCTACGACATCAGATCGGAGCGTAGGCTTGTTGAGGACATCTCATTAAACTTAGCCAGGTGGTATGTAGACTATGACATAGATGAGAAGATTCCAGACCACAGCATCTTTACAAAAGCCAGGAAACGATTTGGCAAAAAACTAATTATCCAGATATTCGAGGAGGTGCTATTCAAATGCATAGAGGCTGGAATTGTTTTGGGCAAAGAAGTCCTAATGGATAGCACGCTTATCAAGGCAAATGCATCCATGAACTCCATCATCGAGGTGAATCTCTCCCCAGAGCGGTACTGGAGAAAGCTCGAGGAATCTGAAGTGCTAAGTGGTCCAAGAGGGAGAAAGTCAGAAGAAGGTGGCCCAACCCCAATAGGCTCGCACTTTAAGGGTGGCAAATTTGATTTAGGTAAGATGGGCAAAAGAATAAGGAAGGTCAACGCCAAATATTTAAAGAAGCGATCTACCACAGATCCTGATGCAACGCTACATTTTAGGCCAGGCACAGGTCCAATGCTTGCCCACAAAGTCCATGTAGCAGTAGATTCTTCTTCAATAATCACCGCTTCCTCACTAAACCCTAGTGCTACCCATGACACGACAAAAGTTCCAGAATTAATTGGTCGACATGAAAAAATTCTTGGAGCTCCAAACTTCATAGCTGCAGATAGCAGATATGGGACACAGGATTGTCTTGGTTATCTTCAGGGAAAGGGAATCAGGACAGCAATAAATCCACTTACTACCAATAACAGGCCAGGATTTTTCTCTAAGGATCTTTTCACCTATGATTTGCAAAATGATAGCTATATGTGCCCTGCTGGAAAGATTTTAACAAGGAAATACAAAAAGCAATACATAAATAAAATTATATATAGAGCAAAAAAGGAGGACTGTCTAAATTGCTTTCTACGAAACAGGTGCATTGAGCCACATAGAAAATGCCCAAGGACAATTACCAGGTTTGACAGCAATTACTGTGAATACGCAGAGCTTAATCTAAAGTTATCCATTGGCAAAAAATTGCATAAGTTGAGAAAAACAGTTATGGAGGGCATATTTAGTGAGGCGAAAACATATCATGGTCTTTCAAGAGCTAAGCAAAGAGGAATAGATAATGTTGAGATTAGAGCTACTTTTAACAGCAACCGTGTTAAATATTAAGAGGTTATATAAGAAATTTGATGTAGAAACGTTAAGAAATGCTGCACAGAAGTTACAAGATCAATTTCAATACCTTGTTTCTTCTGTTTTTTGTCGATCTTTGGCCAGATTATCGGTATGTTGGGTATAACTTGGGAAGTTTGGCAACAAGCCCCATTGTACACATATTCAATAAAGTAGCTAATCCGATTTAGTACCTCAGCCATATCATCGTATTCCGATAGATATACCTCCTCTTGCTTTAGCGTTGCTAAAAAAATCTCTGCCTGCGCGTTTTCATAGGTATTTCCGGTAGCTTCCATCGATATTAAAATGCCATGCTTTTTTTAAAAGTCCTACATATTCCTTGCAAGCATATTTGGGACACATCTATCCGAGTGGGTAATTAGCCCGGGAGCAAAATTGCGACGTGCTAGAGCCATCTAAGGGCCGAGAGTGTCAGCTTATGATCTAAGCTATCCTTTATGCCCAGCCGACAACCTTGCGTGAGAAAGCATCAAGAATGGCAGCCAGATACGCAAAATCAAACCTTAGGTGTATGTATGTGATATCAGCTACCAATAGCTGGTTAATGCGATCTCGTATCAGAGACTTTGCTAAATTTGGGTAAATAAAAAAGCAATGATTTGAGTCAGTGGTACGGACAAATTTGTGCTTTTTCCTTAAGCTGAGGTTATTCTCCCTCATTATGCGCAGCAATTTCTTGTGATTTATTATATATCCACGCCTCTTGAGCTCCGCTGTAACTCTCCTGTAACCATAGCCTGCAAATTCAAGCACGATCTCTTTGATCTTTTCAAGTAGTGCCTAATCGCTGGAGCCTGAACTGAGGATATATTTTGAGATGGTCCAGCTATAGTATGAATCCCTTCCTATGTTTAAGAGCTCACATATCCTTGTTATCGGCAGATAACCACTGTATTAATTGATCAGCATATATGCTAATCCTCTATCCCCTTGAGGTGCTTTAATGCGTTTTTTAAAAAATCGATCTCAAGTGCGTGGCGACCAATTAAGCGTTCCATCTTGAGCCATCTTTGCTTTATCTGTGGCACGCGAACCTTTGCCCGGAAACGGATTTGATGGGGTTTCTCTAACTGTCTTTGCCACTTCCCTATCATCCCGCCTGACAGCTCATAGCGCCTTGTAAGTTCTGATATTGGGACTCCCGCATCAGCTTATTGAAGTTCTTGCATCTTGAATTCCCCGCTGTAAACCCTTCGCTTTAAAGACATCTACTACCTCCTTATCAGTAGTGTGTCTTAACTTTTTGTCGGATGCAAGGGGTTCACTTCATTCTTTTATTACTGTTTCAATACAATTGCCGTTTATATCATAAATTCCAATCTTAATTAAATTGACCCCTAAATCAACACCAACTAAAAATGGCTTCTTCATCATACCCCCTTTTTATTCAATCTTTGATCAAGTACTTTTTCGGGTCTGTTGTTTCCATAATTATGAATATAGCATTGTATATTTTTCTAAAAGAACAATTGTCAGTTCTTCATTTAATATTAAATCTTCACAAAATTGTTGGTAACCTCATAACCAACATCCATATTCAAAAAGCCAGCCAGAAAATGCATCTTTAGCTATAATAGCATGATCTTCCTTTTCATAAATTTTTTCGCTCTTTCTTCGATGTAGATATATCTTCCTTCATCATCAGGATCTGGCTATTCGTACGATTCAATTTCATCGATTTTAGCATTTTTAAGCGGCGCACTGTATGCTGAGTAATCATAAATATCTTTCGAATATTTAAACGTTATGTCCCACTCATTAACTACATATCCTTCATTATTTATAACTTTTATCTTGTTACTTTTTTGGTACCATCAATCCGTACTGATCTAAAATCTATATTGTAATATTCCAATATTCTTTCATTGTAGTAATTTACGTTTGAATATCTTTTGTAGGGTTTTACGCAATCTGGAAGACCTAGATAAGATAGTAAATTTTTATATGTTGGATCGGTAAGGCCAGTGCCTGTGCTCATGAGATCTAATGGCACTCTGTCAGGTTCTGCATGGTTGATTGCAGTTAATACCCTTTCTTTGTGATTCATCATTTATGTTTTCCTTTCGTCCTATGGATATTTAACTTCTCTGTTAACAAACCAATCTTCTCTGTGCAATATTAAATCTTCAGGACTTCCAGGTAATAATACTTTCCAATTATCACCTGTCCATATTATTGGAAGTTTTTTGTTCCAATCTGCTATGTCACAATTACCCAATGAATAGCCCTTAATATCAACTAAATAGACATGTTTGACATTTTTGTTAAAAGTACAATATTTAAGGATTTCATTTTCTCTGGGATATATTTTTTTGAATTCATCTAAACTTATTTTGGAGACTCCTGTTGTGTTTAGAGATGTAAACATAATTCTCCATCCATTTTCACCAAAGTCTTTAATTACTCTTTTTATAAAATCATCTCTTTTTACTATTCCATCAATAACATATTTACCACCATTTTCATTATCTGTATTTCTACTCCAATGGGTTTCTATTGACATATCAAAAAGTTTTTCGAAATTACCTCTGTCAATATTTTCGTAAAACGTCATTGCAACATTTTCTATTTCATTATTATTTCCGCTTTTTAGATGATTGTTATGCATGAAACCAATGACAATTGATGTGAAAGCTATTGAGGATAGTATGTAAAAAATAATATTAATGATTTTTTTTGTTATCATTTTTTATTTATAGAAATCATATTATCGTTTTTATATTAGTTAGTTCAACATAATCATGTATGGGGCAACCAATAAGTGGGGGTGCGTAATCAATAAAAGCTTTAGTTACGTTATTCCCATCTTTGTTGATAAATTTTGAAGACATTTTCCTAGTTTCGGTTGCAACATCCACCAAATTTGCAAGACCAGTTTCACATGAATAAGGGGAATTGTTAGTGCGAACTAAGGTAACTGTTTTGTCAGTTACACCTGAGATAGCAAGATTAATAGCTTTTGCACTTAACACGTAGGCTTCATCTGCATCTACTTTTGAAATCGTCAATCCTCTTGATCGACGCATTGTACCTTATTTGTCAAGTCTGCGATTTGCCTTATTCAAAATCTAGCCCAAATCGATTCGTTGATATCATGAAAAAAAGTACTTGAAATAATCTTGGTGACAAGAGGAACTAAATCCAAATGTTTACCTGTCCCATCCACAGAAGACTAGGACAATGGCAAGCGCCAGGATAAAGACAGGGCGACTTATTAAGAGCACAAGGGGCACACCCCGAGGTGGGGTAATCTCACCGCTGCTATCTAACATCTACCTGCACCCAGTTGATAAATACTGGGAGTTAAAGGGACTAGATGAAAGAAGTTCGCTTGATGCAAAGCTCATCCGATAAGCAAATGACATCATAATTATCACAAGCAAGGAGGCAGAAGGGTACTTGAGCACCTTAAGGTCATCCTTAATTGCCTAAAACTATCACTAAATTGTGATAAGACATTGGTGCTATATGCCAGAAGTAGATCGTTTGATTATCTTGGCTTTCGCCTTAGGATTGGCACAAGTCCCTATTCAAGCTCACGGAAAGTTGCCTACATCGAACAATCTAAGCAAGCAGAGAATCGTATCAGGTGATATGTGGAGATGAAAGTTCGGCGCGTTATTAGAAAGCGCACATGAAACGTGGGCTGGCCATGGGTGGTGCAAGGAGGGTCCTCAAATGGCATTCTGTCGCGTAAGTATGGCCAATTTGATGATTACATGCCAGAAAGACGTGTGACTTGGGGCGAAGACCATTGGAAAGCCGTGTGTGTGAAAACCGCATGCACGGTTTGAAGCGGCAGGGGTGGAATCGATACCTGTGGGTACCGCGCCGCCCCTTGACCCTACGCATAACGGTAAATATACGTGGGAACTCATACAGACTAAAGGAAAAGATAAAATCTGGCTTAATATTTAGCGAGAAAAGAAAATTAGATGATGAAACTGTTACTACAGAGGTAATTATAAGTGGGGAAATCTGAACCGCCGATTTTGGGGAATTTTAAAACGCTATTGACATCTGTTTATAACTTTCAGCTGCTCTAAGATGTTCCCCTCCTCATCCATCCTTGTTATGTATGGGGTTTGCCTGTGAAAGTCAATTCCGATATACTCTTTCATGGCTGCATCTCCTTTATATTGGTTATTGTTCAATCCATTATATGGATGAGAATATCTTTGGGTATATCCCGAGCTAGCCTTTTAGGGCTCTATTTAACCAGATGGAGCTCTGCAGCTTTTTTCATGATATCAACGAATCGATTTGGGCTAGATTTTAAATGAGGCAAATCGAGGTATTGACATTAATAAATAGTTTTGTATTATTACAGCGTTGTCTGACATCGCTGGCATATTTTATAAAAATGAAGTTAGACTAAAAAATGAAAAGATATACTTTAAAAGATATTGCCATTCTCACAGGAGTTACTCCCAAAACAGTTTCCAG
>Ga0315293_10000179_pt1 | contig 54897 bp, 47 predicted proteins | sample YL17G13_20_MG_FD_203071 | JGI IMG/M metagenome (GOLD analysis project Ga0315293, IMG submission 203071) | Sediment microbial communities from Yellowstone Lake, YNP, Wyoming, USA - YL17G13_20 | ecosystem: Environmental > Aquatic > Freshwater > Lake > Sediment | place: USA: Wyoming | collected... | reverse complement strand
CTACAGGAATTTTCAGGATGAGCTGACCGAGATCCGGGACAGGGTCAAACTAAAATTCGGGCCGTTCCGCGTCCTTCCGGTGCTCCGGCTGAGCAACCTCGGATTCGACGACAACGTCTATTCTAGGACGTCGGAGAAGAAACCTGTCGGGGATTACACGGGCACCGCTTCCCCCGAGATCAAGGTCTATCTTCTGGCGGGGAGGTCGTTGATCCTTTCGTTCGCCGATAATCCCGAATACCTGTATTATGTCAAAGAAGACCGCTTGAGGACCTTCACGAACAGCTTCGTCCCGGGGGGCCGACTGAGGCTTTTCAACCGCTTCGTCCTGTCCGGAGAATACCATTTTCGAAAACACACGAGAAGGGCGTTCAGCGAATTTTCGAGGCTGGTCACCGATACCGTCAAAGGAACGACGGCGGGTTTTTTTTATGAAACGCCGCGGGGGACGTCCATCGGGTTTTCCGGAACGATCGACAGGTTCCTCTTTGAGGACATCGTCCAACCCGACTATGAGGCCCGTCTCTCCAGGAGCCTCAACCGGAAGGAGAAAACCGGCAATTTCGAACTGTATTACCGGGTTTTTTCCGAGAGTTACTTTTTTACCAAGGTCGGTTCCACAACGTATGAATTCGAGCACCCCTCTTCCCGGTGGCGGAATTCCCGTTCCTTCCAGATGTCCTCCGGCATTCGTTTCCCTTTCATGGGAAGGGCGAGGGGGATGTTGTCCTTGGGTTACAAGAAGTTCATACCGGAGGCGGCGGGCCGGAAGGGCTTTTCGGGCCTGATCGCCGACACCAACCTAGATTTCCGGTTGGGACGAATAGGGCTTCATTTCGGCCTCGGACGCGACAACCATTTTTCCTACCTCGAGGAAACCTTCTTTTACATTGAGAACAAGGGAGATGCCGGCCTGTCCCTCTATTTAACCAGGTTTTTCAAGATCAATTACGATCTCCAATACGGAGAACTCAAGTATCCCGAACCGTTTAAGATCTCCGGGTCCGTTCAGCCGTTCTTGGAGATCTCAAGGAAGGACGTCCACCGGACGCATTCGATCGGGGTGACGATCGCAGTCGTCAAGAAGACGGGGATCCAGCTGAGCTATAATATCTCTGACCGGACGTCCAACGCTCCCGGGTTCAACATAAAGAGGAACTTCGTCGGGATCAGCCTGACGCAGGATTTCTGATCCCCGATATCCGGTGCGCGAATGACAAAGGAGTCTCGAATGAACGTCAAATTAGCGAAGCGAGTCGTCATGGCCCTTCTGTTTATCTTGTCGCCGTTTCTTGCGGTCCCCCAGGATAAGTTCACTCAGGAATACCGGATCGGCCCCAAGGACCTCCTCGAGATCAGCGTCTTCGGCGCCGACGAGCTGAGCCGGACGGTCCGCGTGTCCGAGGATGGGAAGGTCACACTGCCCCTATTGGGCGAAGTCCTCGTGGACGGGCTGACGAAGTCCGAAGTGGAGAAGAAGCTGGGACAGCTTCTTGGGGAGAAATACGTCCAGAACCCCCAGGTGACGGTCTTCATCCGGGAATATCAGAGCAAGCGGGTCTCCGTGCTCGGGGCGGTGGAGAAGCCGGGCCCTTATCAGCTCCTCGGCCGCCAGACCCTGATGCAGATCATTTCCGAGGCCGGCGGCCTGACCCGTGACGCCGGGAACGAGATCGTCATCATCCGCCAGCTTCCGGACGGCTCGAGCACGTCGCTGCGCATCTCCATCGACGACCTGTTCCTGAAAGGGGACGCCAAGCTCAACGTTCCCATGGAAGCCGGCGACATCGTCACCGTCCCGGTGGATAAGCCCGTCGTGCTCTATGTCTTCGGGCAGGTCAAGAACCCCGGCGCCCTCCAGGTGAAGAAATCCAACATCCCGACCCTCCTCCAGGCCATCGCCCAAGCCGGCGGTTTCACGGACCGGGCTTCCAAGGGCGGCGTCATCATCAAGAGGAAGGACGAGACCGGCAAGGAGAAGGAGATCAAGGTCAACGTGAGGAGCATCCTCAAGAACAAGGTGAAGGACGTCCAGCTCCTCGAGAACGATACGATCTACGTCCCGGAGTCCCTCTTTTGATTTAAAATGAACCAAGGAAAACGTCCATGAACAACAAAATCGAAAAAAAAGAGATCGATATCCTGGAATATTGGCACATCATCCTAAAGCGCAAGTGGATCCTCGTCACCTTCGCCGCCGTCCTCGTGGTGTTCGTGGCCATCTTCTCGTTCACTTCGACGCGCCTCTACCGTGCGACGGCGTCCATCATGATCGAGGAGCCGAGCTCGAGCATGCTCAACATCCAGGACATCATGAACTACGGCGGGTATTACCGTTCCGATTACCTGGGGACCTACTTCAACACCCAGCTGAAGCTCCTGGCCAGCCGTTCCCTGGCCGAGCGCGTCGCCAAGAAGATGAACTTCCCGGCCCGGCCGGAGTTCTTGGCGGCGACGCGGTCCCGGACGAACCTCTTCCAGGGTGTCAAGAACCTCGTCACCTTGCGTTGGCTCTTCACGCCGAGGAAGCCGGCGGACCGCGGCGAAAAAGCCCAGTACCAGCCCAATCCGTATTCGGCCTATGCCTTCACTGTGCTCGGTGGGTTGAGCATCACGCCGGTCGAGGAAACGAGGCTCGTCGACGTCAGCTACACGTCCTCCCACCCGGTGCTGGCCGCGGACATCGTGAACACTCTCGTCGAGGAATTCATCAGTTTTTCGATCGAATCCCGCTATGAGGCCACCCAACAGGCCTCGGAGTTCCTGACCGAGGAGATCGCCAAACTCCGCGACGATCTCGGGGCGAAGGAGAGAGACCTCCAACGCTACGGCGAGGAAAAAAAGCTCCTTTTCCTGAGCAAGGACGAGAGCTCGGTGGTCAACAAGTTTGCCGATGTGAGCTCGGCCCTGACCGAGGCGCAGGTCGACCGGATCAAGAAGGAGTCCCTCTTCCGGGAGCTGAAGAGCCTCAAAGCGGACGCCCTGCCCCAGTTCATCAGCAATCCCCTGATCCAGAGCCTCAAGACCTCTTACACCCAGACCAAGAACGAATTCGACGAGAGGAGCAAGGTCTTCAAACCGGATTACCCTGAGATGATCAAACTGAGGACCCGGATGGACAGCATGAAATCGGAGCTCGAAAGCGAGATCCGGAAGGCCGTCGACGCTTCGGAAGCCGATTTTCGGGCCTCCCAGAAAAAAGAGGCCTCCTTGCAGAACATGCTGGAATCCCAGCGGACCGAGGTGTCCAAGATGGACAGCAACGCCATCCTCTATAACAGCCTAAGGATCGAGGTCGAAAACATGCGGAATCTCCTGAACTCCCTGGTGGCCAAGCAGAATGAGACCCTGGTCTCCGCCAGGCTGGGAGGCCTGAGGACGAGCAACATCAAGATCATCGACAGGGCGCTGGTCCCCGGAGGTCCGTTCACGCCCAACACCAAGAGGAACCTCCTGATGGCTTTGCTCGTCGGCCTCCTCGGGGGACTGGGCCTGATCTTCCTCGTCGAATACATGGACAATTCCGTAAAGGGACCCGAGGATGCCGAAAAGGTCACGGGGCTCCCCTCGCTGGGGATCATCCCGTTCCTATCCCCGGACGGACTGAAGAAGCGCTCCGACCAGTACGGGAGCTATTCCTACGGCGCGGAGAACGCCGCCGGGGAAGAGACGATACCCGAGGTCAGCGAGATCGAACTCGTCAACCACCTCTTTCCGAAATTCTCCATTTCCGAGGATTACCGGACGGTCCGCACGTCGATCCTGTTCTCCAACGCCGACAGGCAGCCCAAGACGATCTGCTTCACGAGCACTCTGCCCCAGGAGGGGAAGACGGCCACGGTTTCGAACATGGCCATCTCTTTCGCCCAGCTCGAAGGCAAGGTCCTCCTTGTCGACTGCGACATGCGAAAGCCCAGGCTGCACAAGGTCTTCAAGGTCAGGAACCTGGTCGGATTGAGCGGGTATCTCACCGGGAAGGTGACCTTTGAGGACGCCATCCAGAAGACGAGCGTCGAGAACATCTGGATCCTTCCCAGCGGTCCGCACCCGCCCAATCCGGCCGAGCTCTTGAACTCCAGGAGGATGAAGGACCTCATGGCCCTGGTCAAGGAAAGGTTCGACGTCATCCTCCTCGACACTCCGCCCGTCCTGGCCGTCATCGACCCTGTCCTCATCAGTTCGCTTTCGGACAGCACCGTGATCGTCATCCGGGCCGGCAAGACCACGCGAAAGCCGCTGGCCAAGGCCGTGGCCGAGATCCGGAAGGCCAAGTCCGAGATCATCGGCGTCATCTTCAACGAGGTGAGGGTCGGCCATCAGGGCGCGGCCTCCCCTTACTACCACTATTACCAGTATGAATACGCTTCGGCGATCGACGACAAGAAAAAGAGCTGGGACAAGAAAGAGTTCCAGATCAGCGGCAGGGCCGAGAAGAAACAACCGGCGCCGAAATGATCGACCTCCATTGCCATATTCTTCCGGGCCTCGATGACGGCGCACGGGACCTCGACCAGGCGGTCGAGATGGCGCGCATCGCCCATGAGGACGGGATCGAGATCATCGTCGGCACACCCCACCTCTTCAACGGAAGCTTTGCGTACGACGACCTGGGTGTCTTCGAAGAGAAGAGGGAGTTGCTTGAGAGAGCTTTGACCGCCGGGGATTGTCCCTTGAAGGTCCTGTCCGGAGCGGAGGTCCACATCACCCATGACCTCGTCGCCTCGGTCCGCAGGCACCGGGAACGGCTGGTGCTGGCCGGCGGTTCCTACATATTCATAGAATTTCCGCATGACCACGTTTTCCAGGGCGTCAAGGATCTCTTTTTCGAACTCATGAGCGAGCGCGTAACGCCCATCATTGCCCATCCCGAACGGAACACGGCTTTCGTCCGGTTTCCGAAGCTGCTTTTTGATCTGGTGGAGATGGGCGCCCTCGCCCAGGTCAACGGGGGCAGCCTTCTCGGGCGTTACGGTCCGGACAGCGAAGGGGCCGCGCTCCGGTTCCTGGAGCTGGGCCTGGTCCATTTCATATCGAGCGACGGGCATAACACCCATTCCAAGCCGCCCCGCCTGGCCGCGGCCGCGGCAAGGGCCTCGGCCGTCGTCGGCCGGGAAAAGGCCTCGGCCCTGGTCAGGGACAACCCGCGGGCGGTCATCGAGGACAGGGAGATCCCTTTTCATCCGGATCCGGTCCAGCCCGAAGGAAAAGAGAGGACGCTGAAGATGAAGTTCCCGGGCTTCCTGAGGTTCGGGAAATGACCTCCCGGGACAAAGAGACAACATGAAACTCAAGATCACAAGCAAGCCAAGAACATTCTCTCCGCAGCCGCTCCCTGGGGCGGGGGAGGGCTTGCCGAAAAGGATCATCGAATACGGGCTCCTGGCCTTGATCGTCTTCAGCCCGCTCCCCGCGGCATCGGTCAACGAATGGTCGATCCTTGTCATTCAGCTGGCGGTCCTCCTTATGACGGGAACCTATGTCCTCATGAACAGGAAGCCCGTCATCAACTCCCACCTGGCTGCCCGCCTCCGCTGGCCCTCCTATGCCTTCATCGCGCTGTCCGCCCTTCTGGTCTTCCAGGTCGTGCCCCTGCCGAAGTTCATCGTCAGGATCCTTTCGCCCGGGACCTATGCGTTCCACGAGCTCTTCGCCCCGGGGTTCGCGAAAAGGGGTTTTCTGAGCCTTTCCGTGGCGCCCGCCCAGACCTTCCGCGAGGGATTGGAGCTCATGACCTACATCTTGGTCGGCTTCCTCCTCATCAGGACCGTCACCCGCAGCCATCAGATCCGGAGGATCATCCTCTTTCTGGTCGGGATGGGCGCCTTCGAGGCCTTCTACGGTCTCTACGAGTTGTCCACGAAGAACCCGCACATCTTGTTTTATAAAAAAATCTACAGTCCGGAGTCCGTGACGGGGACCTTCGTCAACCGAAGTCACCTCGCCGGCTACCTGGAGATGATCGTTCCCTTGGCGATAGGCCTCATCATCGCCCGGATGGACTTCTTCTCCCTGGGAGGGGAGGGGCTCAAGGAGAAGATCCTTCACATGACGGGGAAAGGGCTTTTGATGAATCTCCTCCTGATGACCGCCGTGATCGTCATGTCCCTGGGGATCATCTTCTCCCAGTCCCGATCCGGGATCTTCGTCCTCGTCTTCACGTTCCTCCTGTTCCTGGAGTTCATCGTCTTCCACTTCAGCCGGTTCGGTCCCCGGCGGAGGTGGATCAGGAATTTCATCTGGGTCACATTTCTCCTCATCACGGTCATGGCCTTGTACATCGGCATCGGGTCCACCATCCAACGCTTCGCCCTGGACAATCTCCTTCAGGAGAACCGGCCCCTCTATTGGAGCAACGTCACGCGGATCATCGCCGCGTTCCCGGTCTTCGGGACGGGGCTGGGCACCTTCGTATCTGTTTACCCGGCCTACGAGAAATTGGCCGGACCGGAGCTCCTCCTCGTCCACGCCCATAACGATCTCCTCGAATACTTCTCGGAGCTGGGGGCCGTCGGCATGGTCTTCCTCATCGGCGGCATCCTGTACATGGGTCTTCACGCCTTCCTCAGCTGGCGCGAACGGAAGAACCCGGACGTCAAGGGGATCGTCCTCGGCGGGACCATCTCCCTGATCGTCATCCTGGTCCACAGCCTGACGGATTTCAACCTGCATATCCCCGCGAACATGCTCCTTTTCGCGATCGTCCTCTCTTTGACTTTCGTCACGGCATACTATCGAAAGGCTTAAGGTCTTCCCATGAAAAAGATCCTGACCCTGGCGGCCCTCGGCCTTATCGGGCTTGCGGCCGTTTGCCTGTACTGGAACGCCCACCTTTATTACAAGGCCAAAGACACGATCGAGAACCCTGCCCAAAGGGTCCGTGTTCTCGAAAAAGCGAACGCCTTCTTTCCCTGGAACGACCTCGTTCATTTCGAGCTCGGCAAGGCCTTCTTTGAACTGGGAAGCGAGAACCTGGGCGAAGTCCCAAAGCGCGATGCCGACTTTCGGAAGGGGCTCCAGAGCTTCGAACGGTCGCTCCGCCTCAGCCCCGGATCCCTCCAGGCCCATTTCCAGATGGCCCAATCCCTCCTGTACATGACCTACCTTTCGCTTCCTGTCCCCGTCGGCTACTTCGAAGAGTACAAGAAAACCGCGCTGCTCACCGGGCATAACAGCCCGATCTTCTACGAGGTCGGCAAGGTGCTCTTCTCCCGCTGGCCCGAACTGTCCGCCGCGGAAAAGGACTTCACCCTCGACATCCTCAAGAAGCTGCTGGCCCAGAAGGATCAGGAAAAGCTCCTGACCCTTCTCAGGATCTGGGACATGAACGTCAAGGACTATGCGGTGATCGCCAGGATCCTTCCCGAAGATCCCGCTGTGAACCGTGTCTATGCCGGATTCTTGGGAGAAAGGGGCCTTTCCCAGGAAGAGCGCCAGAAAGCCCTCTCACGGGCCGAACACCTCGAGTACCTGAAGGCAAAGAATGAGTCCGAGCAGGGACAGAGGGCATTCGATGATTTCCAGGTCGGCGAGGCCGCCGGCCATTTCTCCGCCTGTCTGGACATTCTCAAGAACATCAGGTTCTACCAGACCCTGGCCGGTCAGCCTTTGATCGACAGGAAAGAATACGAGGACCTGCGCAAGTCCGCCCATCTCAACCTCGCGAAGTGCAAGATCGAAGGAACCCGGAAGCTCGAAGACGCGGAACCCGAGATCGACGCCTATTTATCGCTCGAAAACCAGGTGGCTGCACTGGGGGAGTTCGAAACGTTTCTCAAGGAAAGGGGCGTCCTTTCGGCGGAGCCTGTCTTGAACGTCAAGGACCTGAAACAAATGGCTTTCAGGCTTCGTTTGGCCTTCAAGCAGAACAGGTACCGGGACATCACGGGAGTGGGCGCCTCATTGGAGAGGAGCCTGCTGATCGTGCCGGATGACATGAAAGCGGATCTCGTCGAGGTCCTCGTCGTGGTCGGGGACGCCTATCAAAAGCTCGACTACATCTATGAATCCGAGAAATCCTACATGAAAGCCCTGGACATCGATCCGGGAAATCTGGAGGCCCTTCGCAAGCTCAGGAAGTGTTATGAACGGCTGAACGATGACGAGAAGGCCAAGGCCGCCGAAGAGAAATTCCAGCGGGTCCTCAGCCCCAGGGAACAGCCGTTCGAGGGACTCTCCCTCGGGAAAGGTCAGGACCACCCATTTGCCCTCCTTCTCGAGGCGGGCAAGATCACGTTGAACCTGGCATTTTCGAATGGAGAGGCCGCTCCGGGCCCGCTCGTCTCTCTCGACTTCAACGGCCTCGTCATCTGGGAAGGATACGCGGGCTCCGGAGGCCTCACTTTGAGCGTCGATGCCGTGACCGGACCTAACATGCTCTTCCTCAGGGCGGTCAGTGGACCCGTTACCCCCGTTAGACTGACTTGGGCGCCTGTCCAGCCCTAGGGATTTCCTGGATCTTCAGAAAAAAGCTTCTTGACAACGGCTGACGTTTTGTTTATACTTAAGCAGGGTATACTATAAGGAGGATGCCATGGGCAAAGGTGCCAAAGCCAAGGTTCTTTCGTTTGGGCTCATTCTTGCGGTTTTCTTTTTCTATGCGCCGCACGTCCTGAAAGCCCAGGGCCCAGGCAAGGGCAATCTTATCGGTTTTGTTTATGACCAGGATGGGACGACACCCGTAGCGGGGGCGGTTGTCATGGTCAAGAACATTTCCAATGGGAAGGTCTTTGAGAGCGGCAAGTCGGACAGCCTGGGAGTTTTCAAAGTCCAGGGGCTGGACACGGGGCTGTACGCGCTGGGCGTGGCGGCGGTCGCGGGAGATTTCAACTCCGGCGAACTGGTCGGGGTCGCCGCGAACGAGACGTCCAAGATCGCCATCGCCATCAGTCCTTACGAGAAGGAAGTCGCGAGAGCCGTCCAGCAGATCAACAAGGACCAGCAGGAAAAAGGTGAGTCCAGGATCGGCCATGTGGTCGGTTTCAATTCCGGGATCCGGGAAGCGGATGTCTTCATCGAGCGGGGCCTCCTGCAGTCCGGCGACAGGATCCATGTCAAGGGCGAGTCCACGGACTTCTATCAGGATGCCAAGTCCCTGAAGATCCAGGGCGCCGGCGTGAGGAAGGCCCTGGCCGGGCAGAACGTCATGTTGCCGCTCATCAAGCCGGCCGTTGCCGGTGACGTGGTCTATGTTGTCTGCAAGAGGGGCATCCCGCCCTTATTCTGGGCGCCCCTCGGCGTCGCCGCCATATTCGCCGGCAACGCAGTCCTGACTGCCACGGGAGACGAAACAACGGCCAGTCCGTTCAAGAACAAGTAGTCCCCTTTCGATCCCGATTCCGATCCCTGCCTCTTTCGAGGGGGGGATTTTTCTATCTAATGTCCATAGGGAGTTTTTCTGCCCCGGGCGGAGCCGTCCGGCGGAAATGAACGGCATCGAGATGGCGGCGGGTGGTTTGCTCTCTAAGGTCGATCAGCTTCTAATTCTTCTCTCCCGGATCGATCCCGGAGAAAGGTCCTTCTCTCTCGCCCGGGAGACGCTTTCCCTCCATATCAATTGGGACGCTTTCATCAGGAAATCGGTGCAGGAGGGAGTCGCTCCTCTTGTTTATCGCAACTTGAGGTCCTTATGCGACCTCGTGCCCGGCAAAGCCCTCGATGACTTCAGATCGGTCTTTTACCGGAACGCGCTCCGAAACGAGCGCCTTTACCGGACGGCCTCGGCCCTGTTCCGCGATATTCACAGATTCGGCCTGAGAGTGGCGGTGACCAAAGGGGCCAGGCTGGCTTTGACGCTCTATCCGGATAGAGGGCTCAGAGCGTTCACGGACATCGACCTGTTCGTCCACCCGGAGGATTGGCCCGCTTTGCGGAAGATCCTCGACGAGAAAGGATTCGAGGCGAATTCCGCCCGCCAGAGCCGCTTCGACCCCGGGAACAGGTCCCTGCATTGGACGTTCTCACCTTACTACCGTCTAGGCGACCTGCTCATCGAACTCCACTTCGCCTATTTGGGCCTTCATGTGCTGTTCCTGTCCGAGGACGATCTCTGGGCCTCCGCCGGGACCGCCAAAAACGGCGATGTCGAGATCCCGGTCCTGTCTCCGGAGTATGAACTTTGTTACCTCTGTCTGCACGCGCTGCAGCATTCTTACAGCCGGCTGGTGTGGCTTACAGATATCGCCGAGCATGCCTCGCGGGGGAATGTGGATTGGGACCGGACGGTCGGGATCTGCCGTAACGAGGGGATCACGACCGGGGTCCGCCACGGGTTGGACCTCGTGAACGCCCTCTGGCCGGGGACGCTCCCGGAAAACGTTCCGGCAAAGTTCCGCGTCACCTCTCTCGAAACCCGGATCCTGGGCCTTCTGTGGCCTGCGGAAAGCATCCTCTCCCGGAGCGAGACCCTTCTTTTCCCTTATTATACGCCCACCTTTTTTGTCCTCCTTGCCCGGAAGAAGCCTCTCCTCGCCGTCCGGACCCTCCTTGGGATCCTCTTCCCGCCGAAGGCTTGGGTCGCCGAATCTTACAACATTCCTCCGGGTTCACTCCGGATCCTCCTCCACTATGCCTGGAGACTTTATAGACCGTTCCAACTGATTGTGAGACAATGGCTGGGCGACAAATGAGCACACTCAAGCTGCAGAATTTTACTTCATGGGGGGGATTCTGCTAGCATGAAGGCAAGAAGTTTGCATTTTTCCCGGAGAACAGCACGCGGAGAACTCCAGAAGAACAATGGCATTTTCGGCCTCGAAGATACGTGATCACGGCCCGTCCCCGGGCTGGATCCTCCCTTTCTTTCTCCTCCTGTTCGTCCTCTTCGCAAGGGCCGAGCTTGGCCCACAGGTCCAGGAGGACGCCCGGAAGGTCCTCGAGATCCTCGACCGTATCCAGAACGAAAAAGGTCCGGCCTCCGGCCGGCCGCCGCGGACGGCCGTCGTCTCCGAGCGGGAGCTGAATGCGTACATCGCCTATCGCATCGAAACCGAAGGGGAGGAGATCATGAAGGAGCTCCGTCTGAAACTCCTTGCCGGGAACAGGGTCGAAGGCAAGATCTTCATCGACCTCAGCGGCCGGAGGGTCCCGTGGTTCCTCAAGCCGCAGATGAACGTCTATTTCTCGGGAGCGCTCGAGACGGAAGGTCCCAAGGTCAGGGTCCGCTTCGAAAGTCTCTTCCTCGAGGAACAGCCCATCCAAACAGCCCTCCTGGACATGATCATCTCCGTCGTCTCCCGGTTCGAGAAGACGGACGCCGTGAGCATCAAAGACTGGTACGATCTTCCCTATGGGATCCGCAAGATGGAGACGCGGGCGGGGGAGCTTGTCGTCTCCTATTAGGAACGCGCACCATGATCCGTGTCATAGGCGGCATCCATAAAGGGAGGCGCCTGAAGTTCATCCGGAGCCCCCTGGTCCGGCCCATGCCGGACAAGCTCAAGGGCGCCCTTTTCAACATCATCCAGGAAAAAGTAAAAGGGAGCTGGTTCCTGGACGGCTTCGCCGGGACCGGCTCTGTAGGGATCGAAGCCCTGAGCCGGGGCGCCGAGCGCGTCGTCTTTGTCGACGAGTATGATCCGGCCGTCAAGGTCATCCAGGTGAACGTCGACCGGTGCGGGGCCGACGATAAGTCCCTCGTCCTCCACAGGGAGTTCAACCGGGCGGTGATCGATCTCGCCAAGGACGCGGTGGAGTTCGATATCGTCTTCCTCGACCCTCCTTACCGTCTTCTCGAGACGAGGAACCCCCTGAAGGTCGTTCGGAAGAGGGGGGTCCTCAAGAAAGACGGCTGGCTCATCCTCCGCCACTATTACCGGATCCCCCCGAAACCGGAGGGTTTCCTCCTCCAGCGCTCGGTCCGGATCGGTGACGACGTTCTCTCGTTCTTCGCCCGCGAGGGTTCTTGATGGGTCCGGCCAAATCGTTTAGAATTTTGTCCGCGGGAGAAGCGAAAGAATGTCCTTCCTGAAAAGATCCGGATCCAAGACCAAACCCTTCTGGAATGGGGAGCCCCTCGTTGAGGAAAAGGAGATCTTTTCGACGCTGGCCGAAAGAAAAGGCAGCTCGCTTTTCCTCGGCCGGTATTCGCTGAACGAGGTCCTGGCAGTTTTGGGGAAAAAGGGCCTGTTCAAGGAAGCCCATCGCAGGAACCTCTGGCCCTTGGATTTCGAACTGGATTCGCGGGAATATCCGCTCCAGAGGCTGCAGGTCTTCTACCGGGACAAGAGCCCCGAAAACCTGATCGTGGACCTCAAAGTCCGGGAGGGGGAATACCCGCTCAAGGTCCGGCTCGAGGGGCTCGCCGCCGTCATCACGCCCAAGAGCCTCATCCTCGAATGGCTGACCCTTCAGAACCCGTTGGCCTCGTTCACGGAAAAGCAGGCCCCGCTGCCGGGACAGATTCATCCCGGCCTGAGCCTGTCCAAGAAGATCATGGATATTTTTATCTATCTGGCCAGGCTCACCCACATGGACTGCCTGCTGGCCTTTCCGGCCTATTGCCACAACGCCCTGCTTTTTTCGAGGTATTTCCACTTCATGAACCCCGAAAAGGAAGGAGAGGTCGTCGCCATCCGGAAGGCCTTCAGCCACATGCCGTTCAAACAACTGGCCTGGATCGTCCACCTGAACTGCCTGAGGCGGGCGGACGGCTCGGTCTATGAGTGGAGGTCCGAGGAGCAGGTCTATCCCTTGAACAGGACGCTCCGGGAGTATCTCGAGTCCAGGAGCTACAAAGAACGCGTGAAGGCGGCCCAGAGGGGCCTGGCATTCACGGTGGATTGGGAGGGGTTCCGGGCAAGGGCCAAGGATGTCCCGGCGCTTTGCGGTTCCCGGGAGAATCTGCTATAATATCCCCCTGAGTGAGGAGATCGATCCATGAAGAAAGGAATTCATCCCGAATACAAGGAGTGCCGGGTGACCTGTGCCTGCGGGAACACCTTCAAGACCCAATCCACCAAAGAAGAGATCCGTATCGAGATCTGCTCCCAGTGCCATCCGTTCTTCACGGGAAAGCAGAAGTTCATTGACAGCGCCGGACGTGTCGAGAAGTTCAGGAAAAAATATGGCGATCTCAAAAAATAATCCCGATGTTCCGAGAACTGAAGAACCTGGAGGATAAATACCGCCGGCTCACCCTGTCGCTCTCCGATCCCGCCATCCTGTCGAATCCCCAAAAGGTCAGGGAGATCTCCAAGGAACGGGCCGAATTGGAGCCCGTCGTCCGCAAATACGAGGAATTGAAGAAGATCTCCCGGGACAGGGAAGAGTCCCGCAAGATCCTGGAGGATCCGGGGGCGGACCCCGATCTCAAGGGCCTGGCCGAGGGAGAGAGCGAAGAGCTCGGAAAAAGAGAGATGACCCTGGAGACCGAGCTCAAGCTTTTGCTCCTTCCCAAGGACCCTTATGACGAGAAGAACGTCATCCTCGAGATCCGGGCCGGGGCCGGCGGGGACGAAGCCTCCCTTTTCGCCCAGGACCTGTTCCGGATGTACTCCCGGTACGCCGAACACAAGGGATGGAAGTTCGAGGTCATGGACGTCAGCGTGTCTCCCATCGGAGGGATCAAAGAAGGCATCGCCGGCATCCGCGGTAAACGCGTCTATTCCTTCCTGAAGTTCGAAAGCGGTGTTCATCGTGTCCAGCGGGTCCCCAAAACGGAAACCGGAGGCCGCATCCACACCTCGACCGCGACCGTGGCCGTGCTCCCCGAGGCCGATGAGATCGACGTCCGGCTCGACCCCAAGGACCTGAGGATCGAAGCGTTCGGCGCCTCAGGCCCGGGCGGCCAGAACGTCAACCGGAATTACACGGCCATCCGCGTTACCCACAAACCTTCGGGGATGGTCGTCTCCTGCCAGGACGAGAAATCCCAGCACCGCAACAAGGAAAAAGCGCTGAGGGTCCTCCGTTCCCGGCTCATGGACGCTGCCCGGAACGAGCAGCAGCAACGGATCGCCCGGAACCGCAGGTCCCAGGTCGGCACGGGCGAGCGGAGCGAAAAGATCCGGACCTACAACTTTCCTCAGTCCAGGATCACCGACCACCGTCTGAACGAGAGTTTCCATCAGATGGAAGCGATCCTGGACGGCGAGCTGGACGACATCACCGAGGCCCTCGCCCTCCATTCCCAGGAACTTGGATCCTAAGACCCTTCGACAGCTCTTCAACGAAGGCACGAGACTGCTCGGGGCAGTCCCGTATCCGGCGCTCGAAGCCAGGGCCCTCCTCCTCCATGCGGCGTCGCTCGAAGAGAAGGAGTTCTATTCCAATCCCGGTGCCCGGACTTCCGGCAAGGTCGAGGGCAGGTTTCTGAGCCTCATCGGGAGGCGCCTGGCTGGACATCCGTTGGACCACCTGACCGGCAGGAAGGAATTCTGGTCCCTGCCGTTCAAGGTCGGACCAGGGGTCCTCGTTCCCAGGCCCGAGACCGAGCTCGTGGTCGAAAAGACCATCGAGTTGGCCGCCGGCCAAAGGCTGTCCATCCTGGACGTCGGGACCGGGAGCGGCAATATCGCGATCGCCCTGTCCCGGGAGCTTCCCCTGGCCCGGATCACCGCCGTGGACATTTCCGCCCGGGCCCTGAAGATCGCCCGCGCAAACGCGGCCATCCTCGGCGCCGCGGGCGTCCGGTTCGTGCGGAGCGATCTTTTCTCCGCTTTCAGGAAGGCGCGGCCGTTGTTCGACGTCATCGTGTCCAACCCCCCTTATGTCTCCCGGAGAGAATGGACGGAGCTCGCAGCTGAGGTCCGTGACCATGAACCGAAGCGGGCCCTCGTAGGCGGGGATAGGGGGACAGAGCTCATCGGGAAGCTCATCAGGCTGGCGCACGGTTACTTGAGGTCGGGAGGCCGGCTCGTCATGGAGATCGGAGCGGGCCAGAAGGACGATGTCCGGACGCTGTTTGGAGACGGCTGGGATGAGATCGAGTTCGCGCGCGATCTGGCCGGGGCCCCGCGGGTCGTCTCCGCCCGGAAGCGCCGCGTCCGCCCTAAGTCTTCGTGACCAGGCTGTGGTATTCCATGATGGAAGGCAGGAGCCGGGTCGTCTCGTAGCGGATCTTCTCCCACCTTTCGATGGGGAGTTTGCCGAACGCGTCGACCACCAGGGGATCGAATTGCGTGCCCGCGTGCTCCCGGATCTCTTGCCCGGCGGCCTCGAAGTTGCGCTCCCTGCAGTAAGGGCGATGGGACGTGATGGCGTCCAGGGCGTCGGCCAGGGCGAAAACACGGGCCTCCAGCGGGATCTCCTTTTTCTTCAGACCCTCGGGATAGCCCGTCCCGTCGTACTTCTCGTGATGGTACAGGATGATGTTCCCGGCTTCTTTGACCAGCTTGATCTCCTTGACGAGTCCGTAGCCGAGGGCCGGATGGAGCCGGATCTTCTCCCATTCCCGGGCGGAGAGCTGGCCCGGCTTCTTGAGGATGGAGTCCGGGATGGCGATCTTGCCCACATCGTGGAGTAGGGCCCCCTTTCGGATATTGTCCAGGACCTGTTTGTCCTCGATCCCCAAGATCCCGGCCAGGACCCGGCTGTACTTGTCGACGGTCTGGGAATGCCCGAACGTCTCGACGTCCCGGAGGTCGAGGGCGGTCATCAAGTTCTCTAACGTCGAGTCAAAGATCTCTTCAAGCTCGATGGTTTTGCGGACCTTCCTGGAATGCTCCAGCTTCAGCTTCGTCAGGCTCTTCATGTAAGACTCGTTCTCGAGGGCGAGCTGTTTCCTGGCGAGACCGTTCCGGACGGCCGAGTAGATCCCCGGGAAATTATCGGGGCTCGAGACCTGATCGATGAGGCCTTCCTGGAGGAGGGAGATCAGGGAACTCGGCTCCACCGCGTTGGAGAGCATGACGACGGGAAAGCAGGGGTCCGCTTTCTTAAGGTCCCTCAGGAACGCGATCTCCTGGTCCCTGCGTCCGGACGCCGGAAGGATGAGAAGGGAGAACCGGGCGCGGGAGCCCGTGAGGGAGGGCGGTTTCGGGCAGGCGGCGAACCTTTCGATCTCCAGGTCCAGGCCCGAGAGGAAAGAGACCAGGCTTCGGGTGCGGCTGTCGTCTCCGCCCACGATCAGGATCCTGTGGTTCTTCATCGCGGCATCTCCCTCACGTCCTTCTTGATATCGCAAGCGCTTCCTTGTCTGTACTCTTATACATTAATTCGGCGGGCCGTTTCAACCCGAGATTGCCGACAGACCGTGAGTCGGAATTCCGGACATCCCCAGATGCCGGCGTCATCGCTTGAGAAGAGAGATTCCTACCGGCAATCTTGGGTTTTCAGGGAGCCTTGACTCGGCCGGGTCCGAATAATAATATATCCCGTAGGGCCAAGGAGATATCGCATGTCTGAGACTCAGAAGACGATCGGGGAGTCTGCCTCCGTTATCCAGGAGATCGAGCAGCAGCTGGAGACGCTCCTGTCCAGAAAGAGGGAGGACATCGAGAGGGCCCTGGCCGCCGCGATCCAGAAGGAAAAGGACGCCGCCCGTATCAAGGTGGATGAGGTCGAGAAGGAATTCGTCCAGGAAAGGGAGGCTCTCGTCGAGTTCAGGACGATTGTCGCCGAGGTCGAGGCCGAGAGGAACACGATCCTGGAAGAAGTTCGTGAGCGCATCAAGCGTGCCCTCCAATTCCAGGCCGAAGTCGAGAACCTGTCCAGGCAGACCGCCGAGGAGATCAGGAAGGTCAACGATCTCCAACAGAAGCTGGAATCCCTGAGGCAGCGGACTGCGGAGCGGGCGGGATTTCTGAAGAAGGACCTGAGGGAGAGGTTCGGGATCATCACCGAAGTGCCCGATCGGGACGAGGCCGCGGCGCCCGGCATGGACCTTGACCAGGAACTGGAGAACTTGAAGAGGATCAAGGAGCTCCTATCCACCGGGCTTCTCCGGGGCGGAGAAGAACAGCAGCCGCTGCAGGAAGAGGGGAATCCCTGGGACCTCCGGGTCCCGGAGATCCAGGACCTCATCCAATCCGCTGTACCTCCGGAGAACACCAAGGCGGAATACTCTGTTTTGGAAGAGGGGCCCGGCCGGGAGGCGGTCCTGGGCGAGGCCGGTCCCGAGTCTGCCGCCGGGGCCCTGGATGCCCTGAGGAGGACAGAGCCGGCGAACGGCAGCGGCGAGATCCGCTATTTTCAGAAAGGGAAGAAGGTCGTCCTGGACCCCGAGCACCTGCTCGGGGCCGTTGAAAGGTCCCTCGAGGATTCCAAGAAGCTCTCGCTCAGGCTGGGCGAAACCGAACCCGCCAAGGACCGGTTCTTCATCAAACACAAGCTCATCAACGCCCAAGAGGGGCTCCGGAAGCTGGCCCTCGGAGCCATCAAGATATGTGACAAAAACCCCCCGGCGCTTCCCGGGGCGGTCCTGGACGTCCTCAACGTCAAGATCCTGAGGGACATACTTGACCGCTTGAGCACCGACAACTGGGCGAACCCGGAGGACCTGGCGTCCTTCGAGATGGATATGAAGGCCCTCTGTGCGGCCTTCCGGAAGCTTACCGTTCCGCGCGAAAAATATTTTCGCTCGATCCTCGAGGAGCTCGAGGCCGGGTGATCAGTTGTCCGTATCTTTCCCGCGGCAGGTCAGGGAGTATTCTTCGAGGCCCTTCTGTTCGTCGGGCTTCATGTCCTTGAATCTCAAACCCGAATAGAAGTAAGGGGATTCCCCGTTGGCCTTGTCCGAATAGATGACGTCGCTCCGAAGGGCGTTGGCCTTATTCCCCAGGACAAGGACGAGGTCGATGGTTTTGGCCAGAGGCAGCCGCGTCTCGGAAAGGATCTTCGCCCCCCCGAGGCTCAGGTTGACCGTTTTCGTCACGCTGAAGCCTCCATTTTCCTTGACCATAAGGACGGTGGAGGCATTGAACCTTTCATACCTTCTTTTCTCTCTGTAGGACGTTTCCCTGTAGGTCTGGATCGTCCCCCCGCCTTTTTCCTCCACCCATTCCCGGGAATAACTGCAGACCTTGTTCTTCGTCAGGACCCGTTCACCCGTTTCCCCGGGCCCCGGTTCGTAGGCCTTTTTCCCCTTGGCCTCGGCCATGGCCAAGTCCGCTTCGCCGGCCAGGAGCTTCAGGTCGCTTCTGCCGATGGGAGAGGACGCGTCCAGCCTTTTCTTGGGCAAGAGGGCGACGCCGAAGGACATTGTCAGGTTGTTCCGCGGCTGGAATTCCTGGTGCTCAAAGTAGTGCTCCTCGACGTTCTTCCGGATACGGTCTGTGAGCAGGCAGGCCTCTTCCAGGCTTTTCACCCCCGTCAGGAAGAACAGGAACTCTTCGCCGCCGTACCGGCAGAGCAGGTCTTCCTCGCGGATGGAGAGCTTCAGGACGGCGGCCAGCTCGCGGAGGAGCTTGTTCCCGGCCTCGTGGCCGTTCCGGTCGTTGTAGTTCTTGAACCAGTCCACGTCGCCCATGACCAGCGCGTGGGCGCCTTCCTCCCGGCGGCGCTTGCTCTGGGAATTGATCTTTTGAATGACCTTCTCGAAGAAGGGATCGGGTCTCAACAGCCCCGTCAGGGCGTCGTATTGGATAAGGTTGAGCTTGGTCATGGAAATGGCGATGTGCTCGGACAGCCCGCGGAGGATCTCCTGGTCCTCCCTCGTGAATCCGGCACGTGCCGTCTTTCCCGCCAAAGTCTTGTTGTAGACCTCGACGACCCCGATGACCTCTTCATCATGCATGATGGGAACGCCCAGGATGCTTTTCAGGGGCGCCTTGAGATGTTCGAGGTATCTCCGGGACAACCTCTTGTCGAAGGTGAGCTCTGTGACGTTGATATCCCGCCCGAGCCGGGCGACCGACGCGGCAAAATCCTGGGCGTCAATCGGGGCGATGAACTTGGAGAACTCGGGATGGGTCAGGAAGGCGTTGTCCCAGACCAGGGGCTTGAGGTACCTGCCCAGCGTCTCGTTTGCGTCAAGGACGTAGATGGTGGCCCCGCCTGCCTGGACGATGTCCTTGATGTCCGTGATGATGTCCAGCAGGCTGCTGGCGTCGTTCGCCGCGTAGATCTTGCGCAGGACCTTCTCGATCCTCCGGCGCTCCTTCTGGAGCCAGACGTATTTCGCCTCGATGGCGATGCGCTTCTCGAGCTCCTTGATGAAGTTGTCGTTGACGAGCCCCTTGATCTCCTTGATCTCGGAGTAGACCTCCTTGACCCGGGCCTCGTTGAGTTCGAGCGCGTTCCGAGCGTCCCGGAGCTCGGATTTCAGCCGGGTGTGGGCCAGCGCCCGCTCCATGACCCTGCAGAATTGGAGGTCATCGAAGACGGGTAGGGAGAAGCTGCAGGTGTCCACATAGTAATCCGCGGGCCACTCCATGGCCCGGGACCGGAGCTTTGCTTCATCGCCTCCGGTGATGATGATCCCGGTGGTCTTCTTGAACGATCCACCGCCGGAGGCGAAGGAGGCCAGGGAGGCGTCCATGACGGCGACCTGAACGTCGGAAGATCCCATCCGGGCGACGGATATTTCGAGGGACTCGGCAACGAGCACCGTCCCGAAACGCCGGCACAATTTGGAAAGATAGTCGGATTCGATAGATTTGGGGTTCAGAACAAGAATCTGCTTTTGGATCATAGCCCTGAGCCGTTCGCCCCGAAGCCGGACCGAAATTGTTCCTTTGTCTTCAACACGTTAACCTTGGCTTCAGGCCGGAAGCCTGCTTAGCCAGGCATCCGGCCCCTCCAATTTCCTTTGAAATCCCAAGATCAATTTATAATATATATTCCCTGCCCGTCAACACCTTTTTTTACTCTTTTGGTTCTCTTACGTTTGGCGCGGGTTGGGGGCTTGGACGGGATGGGCCGTCCCGTCCTAGCTATTAACCCAGCCCACACGAAATGGGAGAGAACCACTTTATTGGCATCTCTCGGGGGGATGTGATATATTTGAAAACCAGCCCGGGACGCGTTAGGGCCTTGACAGGAGGAAAAAATGGCCGAACGAAAGGGTCCGAAACTTCAGCCCGTCCGGGCATATCGCGGCAGCCGGCTTCACACCAAGGGTTGGTCCCAGGAAGGCGCCCTGCGGATGCTCATGAACAACCTCGATCCCGAGGTTGCGGAGAAGCCTTCCGAACTCATCGTCTACGGCGGGACGGGGAAAGCGGCCCGGACCTGGGAATGCTTTCACGCCATCGTCGGCAGCCTGAAAAAACTGGAGAACGACGAGACGCTCATCGTTCAATCCGGCAAGCCGGTGGCCGTTTTCAAGACCCACGAAGCGGCCCCCAGGGTCCTGATCGCAAACTCCCTGATCGTCCCCAAGTGGGCGACCTGGGACGAGTTCCGGAGGCTCGAAGGCCTGGGATTGACGATGTACGGCCAGATGACGGCGGGAAGCTGGATCTACATCGGGACCCAGGGCATTCTCCAGGGGACTTACGAGACCCTGGCGGCCGCAGCCCGGAAACATTTCGGGGGGACGCTCCGGGGAAGGCTCGTCCTCACGGCCGGCCTAGGGGGGATGGGCGGCGCCCAGCCCTTGGCGGTCACCATGAACGAAGGCGTGGCGATCGTCGTCGAAGTGGACCCCGTGAGGATCCGGCGCCGCCTCGTTACCGGTTACGTCGACACCATGACGGACAGCCTTGATGAGGCCCTGCGACGCGCCGAAGGGGCCATGAAGACGGGCGCCCCCCTTTCCATCGCCCTCCTCGGGAACGCGGCCGACGTCCTTCCTGAGTTCATCAAGCGGGGGATCGTTCCCGATATCTTGACGGATCAAACCTCGGCCCACGACGAATTGAATGGCTACGTTCCCGGCGGCATGCTCTACGAAGAGGCCTTGCGTCTTCGCCGGGAAGACCCTCAGGACTACATCCGGCGTTCCTACCAGGCCATGGCGGCCCACGTCCGGGCCATGCTTGAGCTCAAGAAGCTGGGGGCCAGGACCTTCGATTATGGCAACAATATCCGGGGCCAGGCGCTGAAGGCCGGCGTCGCCGACGCTTTCGAGATTCCCGGCTTCGTCCCGGAATACATCCGGCCTCTCTTCTGCCTTGGCAAGGGGCCCTTCCGTTGGGCGGCCCTCTCCGGAACGCCGGCGGACATCTACGCCACCGACGAAGCCGTCCTCAAGCTTTTTCCTGGGGACATGGCTCTCGAGCGCTGGATCCTCAAGGCCCGGAAGCAGGTCAAATTCCAGGGCCTTCCCGCCCGGATCTGCTGGCTCGGATACGGGGAGCGGGCGGAGTTCGGGGCTATGATCAACCACATGGTCAAGAAAGGCAGGATCAGCGCGCCCATCGTTATCGGCCGGGACCATCTGGACACCGGATCGGTGGCCTCGCCGAACAGGGAGACCGAGGGCATGAGGGACGGATCGGACGCCATCGCGGACTGGCCGGTCCTCAACGCCCTGCTCAACGCCGTGAACGGCGCGTCCTGGGTCTCCGTCCATCACGGCGGCGGCGTCGGCATCGGCCTTTCTCTTCATGCCGGGATGGTCATCGTGGCCGATGGAACGGCCGCCATGGGCAAGCGGCTGGAGAGGGTCCTGACGGGTGATCCCGGCCTGGGCGTCGCCAGGCACGCCGATGCCGGCTACGCCGAGGCCGTCAAGTTCGCAAAAGAGAAGAAGATCAAGATCCCGATGCTCGGGAAAGGCTGATCTACGCGCGATTTGTGCCGCACGCGTCACATCTAAATGGCGGCGGTTCAAGAAGAAAGAGACCCCGGCACAAACTGGGTCTGGCCCCCCCCGGGGGGCCGGCTCGCGGGCCGGTTCGACAAATCCCATATGCATTGATATCAGCAAGATAGATCCTTTCGTTTGGAACTCTCGACGTGGCATGAAGATTGCTATTCAGAAGGACGAAAGGAGGTTCCCATGAAAAGAGCCGTCGCCCTTGCTTTGGCGGGTTTGTGCCTGCTGTCTTCGTTCCTTTTCTTCCCGCAGGCCGCCCAAGGCCGTGCCGCGGACCTGTGCTACGGAAACTGGAACAGGTGCCGGATAGGCGCGTTCAACATGGACGTTTCCTGGTACAGGATGACGCTGGCCTTGACCGTCTGTGACATCGGCCTGGGGAAGTGCGTCCTCTCGTATTAAGCGAAAAGGAGGGCCCCCTGAGAAAAAGGGGGCCCTCCCCCCGTCCTTCATGGTCGACGGAGTTTCATGCGAGGAGAGCGGAAGATGATGAAAAAAAATTTAGCCTTGATCGCGACGGGAGGGCTGTTGATCGCACTGATGGCGGGGCGCGGGACCGCGGGACAGCGATCGGTCAAGCGGTATGCCGCCAGAGATATCAAGCTCGACTTCAAGACGGACGATGACGCCGTCTTCTCGAGGCCCGTGTCCATATCCCATGACCGTGACGCGGTCTACGTGATCGATGCCGAGGAAAACGAGGTCAGGGTCTTCTCAAAGACGGGGGCGTTCGTCCGGGTCTTCGGAAGAAAGGGCCAGGGTCCGGGAGAGTTCGATTCGCCGGCGGACCTGGACGTGTCTGGGGACAGGATCTACGTGACGGACAGATTCAACAAGAGGGTACAGGTCCTGGACAGGAAGGGAGGCTACCTCGGGGGGTTCAGGGTCCCGTTCATACCGGACCAGATCTGCGTTCTGTCCGCGGGGCGGATCATCCTTTCCCATCTCCCCCTGGGGATCGAGGGACCGGAACCGATGGTCCACGGCTTCTCGGAAAAGGGGGACCTCCTGTGGGAACATGCGGATTCTTACTATTCGGGAGACGGGGTGTATGACACGTTCCGGAATTTCGTCGTCATGGTCAAAGGCGATAGGGAGGACGTTTTGGTCGTCCATAAGAGCGACGAAAGAGGAGTGTTCCGCTTCGACAAGGAGGGGAAATCCGGAGCTCCGGTCAGAGTGGCCGACGACTTTAAGTTCAAGAGGATCTCCCTTCCGGTGAAGGGACCGAAACGACAGGTGTCGGGCTTCTGCTGGGACGCATCTTTCGACGGGGGTTCGCTGGGTCTTCTAGCCCCCGACGACACCAAAGAAAACGATCTGGGGCCGGGGCGTGCGGTCTTCCTTATCACGCCCGACGGCCTCGTTAAGGATATCATCGATCTTCCGGCGGCGGTGACCAGGATCGACATGGACGGCGACGACATCTATGCCATCGACACGGAAAACAGCCTGCGGGTTTTTCGCCGGGGGCAGCGATGAGACGTGCTCGTCCCGGTCCGGTCGCCGCCGCCATCGCCGGCCTGTTCCTTTTCTCGGCGGGCGCTGAGGGCCCGGTCGTCGTGAAGTCCTTCGAAGAGGCCCTGCCTCGTGACGGCACCGCCGCCCTCATCGTCTTCTTTTCGACCTCATGTCCCTCCTGCTTCGAAGACCTGCTGGAGATGATCCACTTCGTAAAAAAGAACAGGCTTCCCTTCCCTGTCATCGGCATCAGCGGAGACCCCGAAGCGGACCTCGAGGCCTTCATGGAAAAGTATTCCGTCGGGTGCTCCGTCGTCCGGGACGATCGAGGGAGGCTCCGCAGGCGCTTCGGCGTGGGCCTCGTGCCTTGCAAGATCGTTCTGCGCGGGGATTCCTTGCTTTATCGGGACGACGACTATCTGGAATTCAGTGAACGGCGGAGGAGGGCAGGCCAATGTCTGATCGACCTCGCCGGCAGGTGACCTCCCGGCTTACCTGGCTGCGGCTCCGGCGCTCCCCGGCGGCCTGGGCCGCCGCGGCCGCGTTTCCAGCCTTTATCCTCTTTCTCTGGATCAAGGATTCCTATGGAATGGCCCTGCGGTCCTTCCTCTTCCTCCTTCCCCATGTCTTCCTCTTCCTCTCCCAGGACATGGCCGGAGACGAGGTCCGGGAAGGACGTCTCGAGAACGTCCTCTTCCTTGGCGACGGCTTTAAGGGCCATCTTTTCGGAAAGAATGCCGTGCTGGTCCTGACCGGCGCCGTCTATGGGTTCGGCCTGTTCATCCCCCTTTGGTCCATCGGCTTGGCCACTCATCGGTCCGGATGGGGGGACCTCCCCGGGTTGGCCGCGGCGCTCCTGGCGGGGGTTTACTATGTCCTGCTGGGCGGGTTCTTGAGCTATTATCTCAAGGGCGGGTCCAATGTTCTCGCCCTCATCGTCGTCCAGGCGGCCGCGTTCATGGGACTGCTTTTTTCGGCGGGGCACAGGACCGGGTTCCTGGACTTCCTGGGCGCCGGACATTTCCCGAGCTTTGTCGCGAAGCTCGAATTCCTGGCCTTCGCCGCGGTCCTGCCCAATGTCGTCGTGGCCGGAAGACTCCGACCCTATGCGCCTTGGATCGCCGGGCTCGCCGCGCTCGTTCTCTTTATTCAGTGGATAAAGGTCCGAAGGTTGGAGCTCAAACGGCCGTGAGCGGAACCGCGCTTGTCGTTCGTGGCCTGTCCAAGAGCTTTGCCGGAGTCCTGGCGGTCAAGGACGCGGCCTTCTCTCTCGAACGCGGCCGGATCACGGCCTTCCTCGGGGAGAACGGGGCGGGGAAGACAACCACCATTAAAATGGTCCTGGGGTTCTTGCGAAGGGATTCCGGCGAGGTCATGTTCCGGGCGCGGATGGTAGGCTACGTCCCCGAACAGCCGGCGTTTTTCTCCTGGATCAAAGGCGGAGAGCTCCTGGACTGCACGCTCAGGCTTCACGGCGTCCCTCTCGAGCGTCGAAAGGAACGGATCGTGACCTGGTGTGAAAGGCTGTCCCTGGACCCCGGCCTTCTCGACAGGAGGGTTTCTACTTATTCTCAGGGGAACAGGAAAAAGTTCTCCTACCTCCAGAGCCTTCTCGTCTCTCCGGACCTCTTCATCGTGGACGAGCCGTTCACGGCCCTCGATCCGACCTCGATCATGGACGCGCGGCGCCTCTTCCGCGGACTTGCGGAAGGGGGAGCGGCGGTCTTCCTCAGCACTCACCTGATCTCGGAGGTCGAGAAGGTCTACGATGATGTCGTCATCATCAGGAGGGGCGAGGTCATCCTTCGGAGGAGGAGGGAAGATCCGGGCCCTCCGGTGGACCTGGAAACGCTTTTCCTTTCTTCCGTCAGATCACCGTCCCGTCGGGCATGACCTCCCTTCCGAAGTCCTCGTGGGCCGTCGACCCCAGAAGATCACTGAGGACTCCGGAGTCGAACAGGTAGATGCCCATGGACGCTAGGTGGGTCCTTCCCGAGGCCATGACCCCGAACCTCTCAAAGACATCCTCAGAGATCCCCAGCCGCCCGATGTCCGTCAGCTCCTTCGGTTTCTCATGAAAATCGACGATGCGTCCCCGGGCGTTCACTTTCATGATCCCGTATTCCGGCGCCCGGGCGCCCGCGATGGGCGTCACGGCGATGTGATCTCGGCTTTTTTCCGTAAGTGCGACTCCACGAAATTCCGGTAATCCATCCGGTAGAGGTGATCGCCCGAAAGGATGAGCACCAGGTCCCCCATCTTCTCGACGAACTTCAGGTTCTGCCTAACGGCGTCGGCCGTCCCCTGGTACCAGTTCCTGTTCTCCAGCGTCTGCTGGGCGGAAAGGATGGTCACAAAATCCTTCGTGAAATTGTCGAACCGGTAAGTGAGGAAGATGTGCCGGTGGAGGGATTCGCTCGCGAACTGCGTGAGGATGAAGATCTTCCGGAACCCGGAGTGGATGCAGTTGCTGATCGGGATGTCGATCAGGCGGAACCGGCCGGCGATGGGAACGGCCGGCTTGCTCCGGACCTTGGTCAAGGGGTAAAGGCGGCTTCCCTGGCCGCCGGCCATGATGATCGTGACGACTTTGGCCATGGCCGATGTCCTTTCGGCGAACGGATCCAGAGTATATAATAAAAAAGGACGTCCGTCGTCCGGAGGCCGGGTCCGGGATTTCATGCGGTTTCCCCCACATTCGGGACGCGTCCCGGAATATTCGAGAGGGTTGACTTTGCGGCCGTTCACACTTATAAAGATAGGGAAAAATGAAAGGAGTCCGTGAATGAAAAGAACTCTCACTCTCTTGTGCGTCTTGTCCGTCCTCTCAGCGCCGGCCTTCTCCGGTGTCGTTAAAAAGACCAAATCCGAGGTCACCTTCAAAGGCTTCGGCAGCTTCTCGACGTCCCAGTCCGAGAAGCTGGTCCCTCAAAAACACCGGGTGGATTCCCAGAACGATTTCAAGGGCAAGGGCGTTCTGGGCGCGCTGGCGGGCAGGACCGTCCTGCGGTCCGGGAACTTCGGAGAGATCACGGACCTTCCGGCATTGAGCGTGTACAGGCTCGATCCGAAAAAAAAAGAATATACCGTCAGCCCGATCAAGAACCTGTCGGAAGAGATGAAGGGCGAGGAGAAGGGCACTGAAAAGCCGGCCGAGGAGAAGCCCGCCGAAAGCGATGTCAAGATCGTCAGGAGCGAGTTCAAGGTCGAGGAGACGGGCGAGTCGCAGACGATCAACTCCTTCCAGGCGACGAAGTATGTTATCACCTGGGTCACAGAGTGGGAGAACGTCCGGACGGGAGAGAAAGGGACCAACAGCCTAGAGTCCCTCGTCTGGGCGACGCCCTATACCGACGTCATCGTCAAGGCGCAGGAGGAAGAGCAGAAATATTTCCGAGGCTACATGAAGGCCGTCGGCCTCGACCAGGACAAGCTCCAGCAAGACGTTCTGGGCACGAACTGGATGTCCATGATGGACGGGATGAACGCCGCCAAGGGCAGGCCGGGAGTGTCCGGGAATATCGCCAAAGGCGCTAAGGAGATGAAGAAGATCAAGGGCTATCCCGTCCTTATCGACGGGAAGTATACCGTGATCTCCGATCGGCCCCAGGGTGCCCCGGAGGAGGAGGGGTCCAAGGGGGGGCTCCTCGGCGGACTGGCCAAGAAGGTCCTCAAGAAAAAACCGTCCGGGGAGGAGGCCCAGAAGCCTACTCTGGCTTATCACATCGAGGTCTTGGAGATTTCTCTGGCCGATCTGGGCGAGTCGGATTTCCAGGTCCCGGCCGATTATAAGAAGAAGGGCTGATCCCGAGATGCCCTCGAGAAGAAGAAGATCAAAAAGGATATTCAAAATGAAGCCTGAAAAAATCTTGAACGGCGTCATCGGCTTGGCCTTCCTGGCCCTGGCGCTCTTCCAGGTCCGTTGCGCCCCCAAGCCGGCGGTCCAGGTCACCCCCCGGAAGCCGCTTATTTTTGCCGTCCACGTCCTCGTGGAATCGAAGGATGACGCCCGGGGATTCATCGGCGAGATCCCGGCCATGGCCAAGTCCGGCGTCAACCTGATCGTTTACGAGATCGATTATAATTACGAGTTCGTTTCCCATCCCGAGCTGCGCCGCGAAGACCCGGTCACGAAGGACATGGTGAAGGAGATGGTCCGGCTCTGCCGCCAGTACAAGATCCGGCTCGTTCCCGAGTTCCAATCCCTCGGCCACCAGTCCTGGGCGGAGAAAACGTGGCCGCTTCTCGTCAAGTACCCCCAGTTCGATGAGACGCCCGGGAAGTATCAGGGCAACAAGGACGGCGACAAGGAATTTTATTGTCGGAGCTGGTGCCCCTTGCACCCGGACCTCTATCCCATAATCTTCAGTCTTTATGACGAGCTCCTGGATGTCTTCGAGGCCGATGCCATCCACGTCGGGATGGACGAGGTCTTCCTGATCGGCGACAAGGACTGCCTGCGGTGCGCGGGGAAGGACCCCGCAGAGCTCTTCGCCCACTCCATCAACACCATCCACGACCACCTCGTCAAGGAGAAAGGTGTCGAAATGTTCATTTGGGCCGACCGGTTCCTCGACGGTGAGGCCATGGGATACGGCGAATGGGAAGCTTCGATGAACAAAACTTATCCGGCCATCGACATGGTCCCCAAGGACATCATCATGTGCGACTGGCACTATGAGCGGAAGTACGAGAACATGAAGGGGACGGGCTTTCCCTCGGTGCCTTTCTTCCTGGACAAGGGGTTCCGCGTCCTGCCGGCCAGCTTCAGGGACACCAAGGCCGTCAAGATGTTCATCGATGATTCCTTCAAGGTCCCCTCGGAACGGATGCTCGGCCACATGTGCACAAGCTGGGGAGGCGTCGAGCCCGGCAAGATCGCGAAGTGCAAGCAGTTCAAGACCATCGCCAAGGAGCTTCGCAGATACGGGCTGCTGGCCGCGAAATGACCCCAAGGGACAAGCCCCGAGCCTGGAATTTCTTCCTGCATGAAGAGAACGGCTGACCCGTTTTTGGGCGAGATTGCTCTTGGCGCGGTTTTCGCTTATCATGAGGACGATGTCAAGATGAGCCGATCGATAAAGGGGTTGAGCGCATGAACGATCCAGAAAATAACGGACCGGCCTTCGGCCTTGTCCTGGGCGGGATCTTCGCGGGAGTGCCCTTTATGGGGGTCTTCCTGACCGCCGCGGTCCTGCTCCTGCTGATGATTTTTTTTCTCATGCAGAGGTTGAGGAAGAAGCTCGGAGAGGCACGGGCGCTCCTCGAGAAGATGGCCATGATCGACGACCTGACCGGCGTTCTGAACAGGCGTCACCTTCTGGCCAGGTTCGAGGAGGAGTTCCAGGAACACCGCAGGCAGAAGACCGAGCTCGGCTGCCTCCTCATCGACCTCGACGACTTGAAAAAGGTCAATGAAGCCCAGGGCCACCTGACCGGCGATGCCGTCCTCAAGGAATTTGCCCGGATGACAAAGAGTTGTATCCGGATCTACGACATCTTCGGACGGTTCGGGGGTGGGGAATTCCTCCTCCTCCTTCCGGTCACCACTCTCGTTCAGGCCATGACCTTCGCCGAAAGGGTCCGAAAGACCGCCGAGAAGGACCTGGTCGTCAAGTCCGGGTCGGGCGAAGAGGTCCGCGTGACCATCAGCCTGGGCGTGACGACCCTGAGGGACGGGGACGCATCCGTCGACGCCATCGCCAGGAGGGCCGGGGAGGCTCTCTCCAAGGCGAAGGCGAGCGGCAAGAACCGGGCCGAGTTGGCCTGAAGATCATTTCCGGACGGCGCTCAGCCCCAAGATGGCCTCCTGTCGGCGAGTTTGGGTCACGTCATCGATAGTCCAGACGCCGGCTGCCCGGAGGAAAGGTGACGTCTGTATTGCGGCCGCCGACGTTCCATAGGACGCGTTTCAAAAATTTCAGATCAGGAAAGGACCTTCAGGAGATGGTAATCCTCTCTTATGTCCATGTTCTTGGGCAGGATGGCCGCTGCCAGGGGGACGAGCTCGGGCCGCCCGTCCCGGATGTTGACGCACGCGTCCGATTGGCCCTCGATGAGCGCCTCGACAGCTTGATGGCCGAGCCGGGCCGCAAGGATCCGGTCCACGGCCGTCGGCCGCCCGCCCCTCTGAATATGGCCGAGGACGGCGATTCTCGTTTCCAGGCCGGTGTTCATGGAGATGGCCGCGGCGATATCCTCGGCCCTTGCCTTGCCTTCGGCGACGATGATGATCCAGCTGACTTTTCCCTGGGCATTCCCGGCGGCGATCTCCCCGCAGACGGAGGTCATGCTGAACTCCTTCTCGGGGAGGAGGACCTCCTCGCATCCGCCGGACAGGGCGACCTGCATGGCGATGTAACCGCAGCTGCGACCCATGACTTCGACGACGAAGATCCGCTCGAGGCTTGTGGCCGTGTCGCGGATCTTGTCCAGGGCGTCTAGGGCGACGTTGACGGCGGTGTCTGCCCCGATGGAAAGGCCCACCCCGTTGATGTCGTTGTCGATCGTGGCGGGGACCCCGACGACGGGGACACCGTGGCGGTCTGCGAGGACGTGTGCGCCGGTCAAGGAGCCGTTGCCGCCGATGACGATGAGGCCCCCGATCGCGTTCGTCCGGATGGTCTCTACGGCCTTCGCCTGACCCGCTTCCGTGAAGAAGGCCTCGGACCTGGCGGATTTCAGGACCGTTCCGCCCAGGTTGATGATCCCGGACACGGAGCGCCGGTCCATGGGCACGATGTTCCCATGAATCAGGCCTTCGTATCCCCTGACGATTCCCAAGACCTCGAGGCCCTGCGAGGAGGCCGTCCTGACGATGGACCGGATAGCGGCGTTCACCCCGCCGCAGTCCCTGGTGATGATGCCGATTCTTTTCATTGGGTTCTCCCGAAAAAAAACCATTTTAACACAAGAACGCCGCCATCGACCGTTTTAGAGGACATTGATTCCCGGCGTTGTTTGTGATAGAAAAAATAAATCATCATTCCGCAAGGAGGTTCGGATGAAGAAACGGCTCCCGGCCGCGGCCGTCCTGGCCGTGATGACGCTATTCCCTTATTGCCAGAAAGAGGACGCTGCCATGAAATACCCGGTCACGAAAAAAGTCGACCAGGTTGACGATTACCTCGGCGTCAAGGTCGCCGATCCCTACCGCTGGCTCGAGGACGACAATGCCGAGGAGGTCAAGCAGTGGGTCAAGGCCGAGAATGACGCGACCTTCGGCTACCTCGGCCGGATCCCGTTCCGGGAAAAGATCCGTGAGCGTCTGACAGAAATCTACAACTATCCCCGCTATTCATCGCCGATGCGTGCCGGCGAATGCTACTTCTTCACCAAGAACGACGGGCTGCAGAACCAATCCGTCATCTATGTTCAGAAGGGCCTTGAAGGACAGCCGGAGGTCTTCATCGACCCTAACGCCCTCTCCGTGGACGGGACAGTCCGCGTCGGACTGCTGAGCTTCTCCCAAGACTTCCGCTATGTCGCCGTCTCCAGGGGGGAGGCGGGCTCCGATTGGTCCGAGATCCGGGTCATGGAAATCGCCACGAAAAGCGAGCTCCCGGACAGGACGCGGTGGGTGAAGTTCTTCGGCGCTGCCTGGCTCGGTGACGGCTATTTCTACAGCGGCTACGATAAGCCCGCCCCGGGCGAAGAGCTGAAGGCCAGGAACGAGTTCCAGAAAATCTTTTTTCACAGGTTAGGTGACCCCCAGGAAAAGGACGCCCTCGTCTATGAGGACAAAGAACACCCTCTGCGCTACCTGGGCCTGGACGTTGGCGAGGACAAAAAGTTCGCTTACCTGTCCGTTTCCGAGGGGACCTCGGGCAATGAGCTTTACACCAAGGATCTCACGATGAAGAACGCGAAGTTCGAGCTCCTCGTCAATGGGTTCGCCAACGACAGCGCCGTCGTCGACAACGTCGGGGACAAGATCCTCGTTTACACGAATGTCGACGCCCCGAACTACCGGGTCGTCCTCATAGATCTGAAGGCGCCGGCCCAGGACAAATGGCAGACCATCATCCCGGAGAAGCCGGAGGTCCTGGCGGGGGCGGGCACGGCGGGAGGTCAGCTTTTCTGCCATTACCTCAAGGACGCCAACACAAAGTTCACTCAACATGAGCTCGACGGAACGCTCGTCCGGGAGATCGAGCTTCCGGCCCTGGGCACGGCCGGCGGCTTCGGCGGATGGAGGGATGACAAGGTCGTCTTCTACACATTTACCTCCTTCACCTTCCCCCCCACGATCTATAAGTTTGACATCGCCGCGGGAACTTCCGAGGTCTTCCGCAGGGCGGAGGTCAAGTTCAACCCGGAGGACTATGAAACGAAGGAGGTCTTCTACGCGAGCAAGGACGGGACCAAGGTCCCGATGTTCATCGTCCATAAGAAGGGCCTCGTGCTCGACGGAAAGAACTCTGCATTCCTAACTGCGTACGGCGGCTTCAACATCAGCATGCAGCCGGAATTCGATCCCTCGACGATCGTCCTGCTCGAGAACGGCGGGGTCTATGCCGAACCGGGACTGCGCGGCGGCGGCGAGTACGGCGAAGCGTGGCACAAGGCGGGGATGCTCCTCAACAAACAGAACGTCTTCGACGATTTCATCGCCGCGGCCGAATATCTCATCAGGGAGAAATATACCTCGAAGGATCTCCTGACCGTGGAAGGGGGATCGAACGGCGGCCTCCTCGTCGGTGCGGCCGTGAACCAGCGGCCGGACCTGTTCCGGGTGGCCTTCCCTGCGGTCGGAGTCATGGACATGCTTCGCTTCCACAAGTTCACCGTCGGCTGGGGCTGGGTCGTGGAATACGGGTCGAGCGATAACGAGAAGGACTTCCGGAACCTTCTTTCCTTCTCGCCGCTCCACAATATCAAGGCGGGTGTCTGCTATCCCGCGACGATGGTGACAACGGCCGACCACGACGACCGGGTCGTCCCGGCCCATTCGTTCAAGTTCGCGGCGACGCTCCAGGAAGCCCAGGCCTGCGCCAACCCGGTCCTCATCCGGATCGAGACGCGCTCGGGCCACGGTTCGAGCAACATCACGAAGGCTATCGACCTCCTGACCGACATGTACAGTTTCATGTTCCACAACATGAAGATCGTGCCGAACTATTAAAAGGGATCGATGAGGGGGCGCCATCTGCGCATCAGTTGTTCGTTGAGGTCCGTGGGGGGCTGGGCGTCAGCAGGGAGGAGCGGCTTGTAAGGGGTTTTCTTGGCCATCTCCTCGAACTCCGCCCGCAGCTTCTTGAGCTCCTCCGGCCGGGTCAAGAGGTCGATGGCTGAGGCCGCGATAGCCTTTGCCCCGGCATTGAGCCCCTTCCAGGCCGCGGATCCGTAAAAGCAGGCCACGGCCGACCAGTGGTGCCCGATCATCCCGGGCACTCCGCCGGGAAAGTCGATCGTCGCCGTAGGGGCGATGAGCGTCACGTCGCCGACATCGGTCGAGCCGCCGCCGACGAAAACCTCTCCAGGTCCCTTCAATTTTTCGACCTGGGAAGGCATCCCTTTTTCCTCCGCCTTGAGTTCTTTCTGCAGGGCCTTGGCGAAGATCTGTTCTTCGTCCATCCATGGAGGCATGCCGACGAGTTCGATGTTCTTCTGGAAGATCTCGGCGGCGGCCTTGTTGCTGTGGCTCTGGTGGACGGCGCTGATGATCCGTACGGGGTCGAGATCGGTTCCCGTGGCCAGGGCCCCGGCCTTGGCGCAATTTACGACGCGCTCGAACATGTCCGCGAGACCTTCGTCGGTGCTCCGGATGTAATACCAGACGCTGGCCCGGTCGGGGACGACGTTGGGAGCTTCGCCGCCCTCCAGGATGACATAATGGAGGCGGTGGTGGAGGGGGAGGTGTTCGCGGAGGAAGTTCGCCGCGATGTCCATGATCTCGACGGCGTCGAGGGCGCTCCGGCCGACCCACGGCTCGCCCGCGCTGTGGGCGGTCTTTCCCTTGAAGGTGAAGATGGCCGAGGAGATGGAGTTCCCGTTGGTCCCATAACCGGTCCCGAACCCGTCGCCGGCGTGATTGTCGATGACGGCGTCGACGTCCTTGAACAGGCCGGCCCGGATCATGTAGGGACGGCTGGCCACGATCTCTTCAGCCGGAGAACCGTAGACTTTGATCGTCCCCTTGATGCCGAACCTGGCCATGGCCTCCTTGACGGCGATGGCGGCGGCCGCCGCGGCTGTGCCCATCATATTGTGGCCGCAGCCATGCCCCGGGGCGCCTTCGACGACGGGCTCCTTCTTCGCGACCCGCCCCTTCTGGGAAAGCATGGGCAAGGCGTCGAACTCACCCAGGAGGCCGATCACGGGACTTCCTTCGCCGTATGTCGCCACGAAACACGTGGGCATGCCGGCCAGGCCGCGCTCGACCTTGAAGCCCGCCCCTTCGAGGGTGTCGGCCAGGAGCTTGGAGGACTTGAACTCCTGGAGTCCGAGCTCGGCGTAGGACCAGATGGCATCCGAGATCTTCCCGTACTTCTCGATGGTTTCGGGCGCGGCCAGGAGGTCCAGGACGAGCTTCTTTTCTTTGGGCATTTTGACCTTGGGAGCGGTGGCCCCGGCCGCCCGGACCATCATCAGGAAAACCGCGGCGACCAGGACCGCTTGCGCCGGGATGGTTCGTTTCGTCATCGTGCCCTCCTCTCCCCGATCTATTCATTTCAAGTCATGTATCATATACTTTGCGATTCGCCGATGTCAAAAAATTGAATTTCCTTCGGAGCAGGAATACAATCTCTTTCCATGGAGGGGAGAGCGTGACATGATAAAAAAACTCAGCGTCATCCTGGCTTTATTGGTCATTTCGGCTCTTTGGGTCGCGGCTCCGGCCCGGGCTGAGCGCCGGGGCTTTGGCCTGGGCCTCATCTTGGGCGAGCCGACGGGATTGAGCCTCAAGAGCTGGATGGGAGAGACGACGGCCCTCGATGCCGCGGCGGCCTGGTCTTTCGGCCGGGAGGATTCGCTTCACTTTCACGTGGATTATCTTGTCCATGACTTCAATCTCCTGAAGACGAGCAAGGGGCGTTTGCCTATCTACTATGGGATCGGGGGCAGGATCAAGTTCGAGGACAAGACGCGGATCGGCGTCAGGCTCCCCGTCGGGGTGAGCTACATTTTCGCGGGCACGCCCCTGGACCTTTTCGCCGAGCTGGGGCCGATCCTGGACCTGGCCCCACGGACGGAATTCACCCTCTCCGCGTCCATCGGGCTCAGGTATTATTTCTGAACCGGGTCTGAGAGGGCAGCCCCGGGTTCTAACTTTTCTTGCGGAACTCTTTCTTTTCCAGTCGCTTGCGGGCCATCTCCTTCTCTTCCGCCGTTTCCGGGATGAGCTTCGGATCGGGTTCCATGGCCACCACGAATTCCAGCTCCTGCCTGGCCTTTTCGATCTCATCCATGGACAGGTAGGTGTCCGCCAAGTAGATCCGGGTGAGCCCGACCCGGGGGCCCATCTCTCTGGACTTCAAGAGGTGCTCCAGGGACTTCTTCTTGCTGCCGCCGGCGAACCCGGGAAGTTCATGATACACGCGGCCCAGGACCCGGTCCGCTCCGCCGTCGTCAAACGCGGGGTCCATGGCCAGGACCTTGTTCATCTCTTCCTTGATGGGCTTGACCAGCGACAGGCTTTTGAGGATGCCCTTGGCCTCGCCGTAAACACCGTAATTGATGCCCAGCCAGTAATGGCCTTCGGGTTTGTCTCCGGCCAGCTGGACGGCCTTCTTGGCGTGATAAATACCCTGCTCGAAGATCTTCTTTTTTTCGCCGTTGTCCCGGGTATGGTCTCCGATCCAATACTCGACCCTGGCCATCCTCCAGTAAGCCCCATAAGAATCCTCGCCCGTCAAAAGGGCTTCCCGGCATCTGTCCAGGGCTTCTCTTGCCCTGGCCAGGTCTCCCCGCTGCTCATAGAGGCTGTCCGCCTGCTGGATGAGCCCCCCGTTCTCCTGGGCGTGGCAGAGAGGCGCCAAGAGGACGACAGATAGGACAATTGCGAAAATTTTGATCTTCATGTCCGATTCTCCTTTATCATCTCCGCTTCTTCGGGATGGTTTCCCTAGATTACCGCGGATTTCGCCGGCTTTCAAGGAAAATACCGGGGCCGAAGGTCGAAGACGTGGGCCTCAGCGTCCGGCCGGAGCTCGTCGCGGAGTTGACCGGCAAGCTCGGGAATTTAAAGCGGCCGGTCCCCGTTCGCGCGTTGAGTGCCGGACGCCCCGCCCGGGCTTGCACGGGGCTGGGTGCGAACGGCCGTTGTTTGAAGGGGGGCGTTTGCTGTAAAATAGGATGTCGCCCCGGCAACCATAGCGCGCCGGGTGAGGTCGGCAGGGCCGCGACATCGGTCACTTCGAACACGAAAGAGAAGGCCATGGTCAGAGTGCGTTTTGCCCCGAGCCCGACGGGATCCCTGCATATCGGGAGCGCCCGGACGGCCATCTTCAACTGGCTTTACGCCAGGCACACAGGAGGCAAGTTCCTCCTCAGGATCGAGGACACGGACCTGAAGAGGTCCGAAACACGGTTTCTGGACGAGATCCTCGATGACCTCCGCTGGCTGGGCTTGGACTGGGACGAGGAGCCCATTTTCCAGAGCAAGCGTTTCGATGTCTATAGGGAAAAAGCGGAAGGGTTGCTGGCCGCGGGCAAGGCCTACAAGGAGGGAGAAGCCATCCTCTTCCGGGTGGAGCCGGGGAGCACGATCGAAGTCCACGACCTGGTCCACGGCACGATCTCCTTCCAGACCGACACCATCAGGGACCAGGTCCTGGTCAAGTCCGACGGCTCGCCCGCTTACAACTTCTCGTGCGTCGTCGACGACTCCTTTCTCGGCATCACCCACATCCTGCGGGGGGACGATCACGTCTCCAATACGCCGAAGCAGATCCTCTTTTACGAGGCCCTCGGCCTGATACTACCCAAGTTCGGACACATGCCGCTCATCCTGGGTCCGGACGGAGCGAAGCTCTCTAAAAGGCACGGTGGGGTTTCGGTTCGGGAATACCAGGCGCAGGGTTTCCTCCCCGAGGCGCTGGCGAACTACCTCATCCTGCTGGGCTGGACGCCAAAGGATGGGCGGGAGGTCATGCCCCTCGCCGATGCCGTGCGGGAATTCGAGATCACGGCCATGAACGACGTCCAGGCCAAATTCGATATCCAGAAGCTGCGCTGGATCAATTCCGAATACATCATGGCTGCCCCCGGCGAGACGCTCCTGCCCCTGATCAAGACACATCTCCGGGACGCGAAATTCGATATTTCCGGAAAGGATGACTCCTACATCTCCAAAGTCTTGGAGCTTTACCGGGTGAGGATCAAGACGCTCGGCGAGTTCCCGGGGATGACGGACTTCTTTTTCAAAGACGATTATGCCCTGGAAGAAGAGGGCAGGAAGCGGATCGAGAAGGAGGAGGGCCGCGCATCCCTGGAGGCGTTCGCCGCCCGGCTCGAGGCGCTCGAGGATTTCGGACACGACGCCATAGAAAGGGCCTGCCGTGAACTGGCGGAGGAGAAAGGGGTGAAGCCTGCCGTTCTCATCCACCCGGCCCGTGTCGCCGTCAGCGGGAAGACCAAGGGCGCCGGCCTCTTCGAGATGATGGAAGTCCTCGGCAAAAACGTCGTGCTGAAACGCATCAGGAGCGTGACCCATGGATGAGACAGCCGGATCCAAGGCGAACTTCGTCAAGGAGATCATCGACGAGCATCTGAAAGCGGGGCGTTTCGGGACGCGGAAGGTCCGCACCCGCTTCCCGCCGGAGCCGAACGGCTACCTCCATATCGGCCATGCCAAGTCCATCTGCCTCAACTTCGGGCTGGCCGCCGAGTACGGCGGTCTATGCAACCTCCGTTTCGACGACACGAACCCCGAGACAGAAGAAGTCGAGTACGTCGATTCCATCAAGGAGGACGTGCGCTGGCTGGGGTTCGACTGGGAGGACCGGGAGTTCTTTGCTTCGGATTACTATGAGACGCTCTATGAGTACGCGATCGAGCTCATCCGGAAGGGCAAGGCTTACGTCTGCGACCTGACGGTGGGCCAGGTCCGGGAATACCGGGGGACGATCAACCGCCCCGGCAAGGAGAGCCCCTGGAGAAACCGGACCGTCGAAGAGAATCTGGACCTCTTCAAGCGCATGCGGGACGGCGAGTTCCCGGACGGATCAAGGACGCTCCGGGCCAGGATCGACATGACTCATCCGAATCTCCTCCTGCGCGATCCCCTGATGTTCAGGATCCGCAGGGAGACGCATTACAGGAAGGGGGACGCCTGGTGCATCTACCCGACCTACGATTGGACTCACGGCCAGTGCGACTCCATCGAGGGGATCACCCACTCGATCTGCACGCTCGAGTTCGAGGTCCACAGGCCCCTCTACGATTGGTTCCTGGACCAGCTGGGAATCCACCATCCCCAGCAGATCGAATTCGCCCGCCTCAACGTCAGCCACACGGTCCTCAGCAAGAGGAAGCTCTTGGAGCTTGTCGAACAGGGCTTCGTCAGCGGCTGGGACGACCCGCGCATGCCCACGATCTCCGGCCTCAGGCGGCGCGGCTATACGCCGGAGTCCATCCGGGCCTTCTGCGACCTCATCGGCGTCGCCAGGGCCAACAGCATCGTGGATGCGGGTGTTCTCGACAATTGCCTTCGCGGGGAGCTCAACCGGACGGCGCCGCGGGCCATGGCCGTCCTCCGGCCGCTCAAGGTCGTGGTCCTGAACTATCCCCCGGACAAGGTCGAGGAGTTCGATGTCATGATCAACCCCGAGGACCTGAGCCTAGGAACGCGCAAGGTCCCTTTCTCACGGGAGTTGTTCATCGAGCGGGAGGACTTCATGGAGGACCCGCCGAAGAAGTTCTACAGGCTCGCCCCCGGACGCGAAGTGAGATTGCGCTCCGCCTATTTCATCAAGTGCGAGGAGGTTGTCAAGGACCCGGCGACAGGCGAGATCGTGGAGCTGCGATGTACCTTCGATCCCGCGACGCGCGGCGGCGATTCCCCCGACGGCCGGAAGGTCAAGTCCACCCTGCACTGGGTCTCGGCCGCCCACGCCGTCGAAGCCGAGGTCCGTCTCTACGAGACGCTGTTCACGGTCCGCGACCCCGGCGACGTCCCTGAAGGCGTGGACTACAAGACGAACCTGAATCCCGGCTCCCTGGAAGTCCTCAAAGGATGCCGGATGGAACCGGGCCTGAAGGACGCGAAGCCCGGCAGCCGTTATCAGTTCGAGAGGCTCGGCTACTTCTTCGCGGACCCCCGGGATTCCGCTCCCGGAAACCTCGTCTTCAACCGCACCGTCACTCTCCGCGACGAATGGGTGAAACTCTCCCGCTCCGGCAAGACAGGGGAGTGATCTCGCTTTTTTCGGGGGACCACCGGGTCGGCGCGCGGCGACTATCAACCCGCGAAAACGTGTTCCAGGTATTTCTGCCCTTTGCCCATGGGATTCAAAGCCTCCCGGACCTGGACCCTCTCCTTGGCCTCGAGGAGATCGATGATCTCTCCGGTCGCTTCAGGATGGACGACCTCCACTTTGGGCTTGAAGATGTCCTGTTCGTTCACTTCCCGGACCACGGCGACCCGTCCATCGGTGAGCATGACGATGGCCCCGATCGGCCAAACGCCGATAACCTGGAAGAACCTGTCGAGAAGGGCGGGGTCGAAGAGCTTCCCCTTTTCGAGGTTCATGATCTCATGGATCTTGTTGGGAGGGCAATCCGTTTTGTAGGACCTTTTCTGGGCCAGCGCGTCATAGACGTCGCACAAGGAGACGATGAGCGAGGCGACGTGGGGAGGACGCGGATAGGAGACTTTGGGATACCCTTTCCTGTCGAAACGGAGATGGTGCTCGAAGGCCACTACGGGCGGGAGAATCCCCAAAGCGTCTTGGTATCCCTGGAGGATCATCGACCCCAGAAGGGGGTGGTCCTTGATGCGGGCGAATTCGTCATCGGCCAGCTTTCCCTCTTTCTTGAGGATCTCCGAGGAAATGTGGAGCTTTCCCACATCATGGAAGAGTGCGGCGATCCCCAGGTCCAGGACATCATCCTTTGCGAATCCCAGTTTCGACGCGAAAGACATCGAAAGGACGGAAACGTGCAGGAGATGGACGAAGGTGATCAGGTCCTTTTCCTTCACCGAAATGAGGTTCAGCAACTCCTGGTGCCTGCCCATGAAGTTTTCCATGACGTTGAGGATGTTAAAACGGAGGTCGAGGAAATCGACCTCTTCCTTGTTCAGGACGGCCCTCAGGGAGTGCGAAGCGAATTCCAGGGAGCCTTCATAACGAATACGGCGCTCCCGGGAAGAATCGTCCGCTTCTGCTCCCGCGGCCCGTGTCCTGAGTTTGCCGACTTTGATGTTCTCGATCCCTTGGAGCTCGTCGCTTTCCTGCGATTCGAGGACCCCTTTCTTACCGGGCCGCGTGAGGAAGGCGATGAACTTGGACAATTCCTCGGGTCGCAGTCCCGGCCGGAAGACGATCCGGTTGATCCCGCACCCCTGGAGAAAGTCGACGAGGGACTTCAGTCGCCGGCTCAGTTCGAAATAGATCTCATCCTCCCAAGCCAGCTCGCCCTCGATGATCCCCAGGATGATCTCCCTTTTCTCTCCGAGATGTTCGATCAGCCGCCGATAAAGCACATCAACGAATTCTTTGAACGTCGGATGGCTCTCGGAGTAGATCTTTCCCGCCTGGATGGCGTTCAGCAGGCCGATGAATACGTTCTTAACGTCCGCCTTCATTCCACTTCTCCAGCACGCGACGGGCTTCCTTCCTCAGCGGCCGGTTCCACCAGGACTTCCTCCGGCCAAGCCGTTCGAGATGTCCGGCCGCCTCGCGAAGTCCCTTGCTTTCCACGATCTGGATATGCGCTCTCAGCTTCTTGTTCAAGATGCCGTAGGGGGACTGGAACCTGAGGAAACGGTCGAGCGCTCTCTTCCGCGTTGTGTCGCGGCCCGTCAGGATGACGAGGGCCTCACTCTTGAGCGAGATCTTCGGGGACCTGAGGATGGGAAACAGGAAGTCCTTGTCGATCTCAGACAGGCAGTCCATGGCCCTGAGGACCTCCCCCCGGACGGACTCGTCTCCCACACTGTAGACGGCCTTGAGGACCGTTTGGGACAGGGACGAATCGATGGTCTTCGAAGCCGCGATGATCCGGTCGAGGAACGACCTGTCCTGCCGCTTCTCTTTCAGCCGGGATGTCAGGGCGTCCATTCTTTCTTTGAAGAACCGGTAATAGGCCCGAAGGATGAACGGCGTGATCCTGCCTTCAGAGAAGATCTTCCCCAGATAGACATCGAGGCCGAGCCGGCTCTCCGACAGGCCCGAGATGAGCTGGTCGAAATAGGGGGAGACCCCCTCGTCGAGCACGGTCCTCTCGACACACTCGCCGACGGCATCGTCGATCTTTTGGAGCGCCGGGTCCTTGGGGAAGACCGACCGTTTGGACAGGAGGACTTCCTGGAGCGAACTCAGGAACTCGAAATCCCCGCGGTCGGCGATCTCATCCCACATCCCCAAGACCCTTTCTATGGTGGCTGCCATCCGGCCCACATCCGTTTCGCGGGCCAGGACGTTCAGGAGGATGTAACGGTAGTTGACGGCCAGTTGTTCGTGATCGAAGGCGATCTTCTTGTCGAAGTGGATGTCCTTCAGAAGCGAGCTCAGGGTCTGCCTGTAGATCTCGGAGATGAATTGGCCGGACGTCCCCGAGAGGAGGGCCTTGACCTTCTCCTCGACCTCGGGCCGGCGGTTGAGGGGGTTGTCGGTCTGAAACAGCTGCTGGAGTGACGCCGAGATCCGCTTGTGCCGGTCCGTCTCGAGGAGCTTGGAGAAGATGCTGAAGCTGAGCGAGTCGAAGCTGTCGTCGGAGATGATCTCTTCCCAAAGAGTGGAGGCCAGGTCTTCTTCCTTCAGGTCCGTGATCAGGAGCTTCAGGTTGTCGAGCTTGGCGTGGGGATTGACGTTCTTGTCGGTCACGAACGACTTGATGAGGTTCTTGGCGCAGGAACGGTACTTCGTCGAGTCGTTCTCCTTGAGATAGGCGAAAAACCTGGAGAAGTTCCTGTTCATGTTCTCATCGACGACGAGCTCCGCTGTGTTGAGTTTATCCACGACCCGGTCAAAGCTCTCCGCTACATCAATGATCTTCTCCGCGTCGTTCTCGTCCACCGCCTCCTGGAGGAGGTATGGCCAGATGTCCTTGATCTCCTCGCCATTGCCCTTGAGGAGCTCCTTGTAATCGAGCTCTTCTACGGATACGTGCAGGATCTTCTCCTTTTTCAGGATCTCTCCCCCGCCGCCCAGCTTGACAAATTCGCTCAGGGGAAGGGTCACCTTGGTCGAAAACCGCATCAGCTCATTGAGAGTGATCCCCGGACGGATCTCGAGAGTCTTGATCTTCCGGAGGTGGAAAAGCATCCCCAGTTCCCGGAACGTTTTCTCTCCTTCCCAGAACCGGCCGTCGGCGAAAAGAGAGCGGGGGGTGAACCCCACCGACAGGGGAGAGATGAGCGTGAAGGTGTCTTCCGCCCGGCCTTTGAGGTCCTCCACGCAACGGACGAAGGCCGGGTGGTCCATCTTATACATGGTCGCGTTCTTGAACGCGACGCGGAGAGAGTGGAAGAATCGCAGAAGCGCTTCATCCTTGGTCATGTTCCCTCAACCCTGACTCGGAGATGGTCGTTCCCAAGTGAGAGGGATATTTTAACCTATGCGAACAAAAAAAGCATTTAAAAATCTCTCAACGGACACCCTTGGAGCGCGGTCGGGGTGGCGATCATCGCGGCAAGCGCCAGGTCCAGCAGGCTAAGAATTCGTCTTTTGATGCCTATCTGAAGGACCGCATTTCAAGGCGGAGGAATTCCTTCTCCCTCCCGGCCGGACGATATCGAGGGCTTATTTGTCCGCGAGTTCGTAGGCGGAAATGTAGACCAGCTTCGAGATCTTCTCGACGAGGTCGCTGCTCGTTTTCTCGACGCTGTCGCTCGTCTGGTGGTAGTCTTCGGTCAGGTTGGCGTAGCAAAACGCCCAGGGGACCTTGGCCGCGCTGAACGAGGAATGGTCGGAGCCGCCGCCGCCGCGCTCGTTCGATCCGGATTCGCGCAGGAACAGGTCGAGCCCCACATACTGATCGGCGTCCCGGAAGACGTCGCCCAGTCCCGCTCCCGCGGCGAAGGACACGGGAAGGAAGTTGGCCGGCTTGATCTTCTTGAACAGCTCTTCCCCGGCCGGGAAGTTGAACATCCGGGCCATGCGGGTGATGCTCTTCTCGTCGTAGGGCCGGCTGATCATGTCCAGGTTTAGATAGGCCACGGTCTTGTCCAGCGGGAAGGGCGGGTTCTGGACGTAATGCCGCGAGCCGAGGAGCCCTTCCTCTTCTCCCGTCCAGAGGGCGAACACGACCGTCCGCTTGGGTTTTTGGGGGACGGCCGCGAAGGCGCGGGCCAGGTTCATGACGCCCACGGACCCGGAGCCATTGTCGTCGGCCCCGTTGAAGACGTAATCGCCGCGCTTGCCCAGATGGTCATAGTGGGCGCCGACGACGACGTATTCGTTCTTCAGGACCGGGTCCGAACCCTCGATGTAACCTACGACGTTGCGGCAGCGGACCAGGGCGGTCTTGGCCGTCGTCGAGAGGGTCACCGTCGTTCCGGGCAGGACGAGGGACAAGGGTTTGTAGGTCGATTCGATCCCGGCTTTCAGGTCCTCGATCTTCCGGCCCGAGTTCTCCAGGAGGAAATTAGCCATCTCTCTGGTGATGGTGATGGTCGGGGAGCTTTCCCACGGCATCCGCTGTCCCGCGCCGGGGATCAGCAGGCGCCGCCGGGGCTCGTTGATGATCGGCCTGTCGTCGCTCTGCCGCCGTGGGGTCGCGAGGCCCTTGGTGAGGTCGGCGTCGTTGGCCGAGGCTTGGACCTGGAGCACGGCGGCGGCGCCGAGCTTGGCGAGCTCCTGGGCCTTGTTGAACCCGCCGCCCATCCGGAAGGCGAACGGACCAGCCTGGGGGAAGTATTTTTCCTTGAGCTCCTTCTTCTGGAAGGGGGACTTGGGATCGTCCTTTCCGGGTGCCTCGGTCAGGATGAGAACGATCTTGCCCTTGACGTCGAGGCCCTTGAGATCGTCGTATCCGATCTCTTTCTCCGTGATCCCGTAGCCGGCGAAGATGACGGGGGCGGTGAGAGACTCGGGCGTCGAAGACATGCTCATGAAATCGATGCCCGACTGGAAGGTGCGGAACTTCATGGAGTCGCCTTTCCTGACCTGGATCGCGATCTCAGTCGATACGTCGGAGATCTCCTTCATGGCAAACTCCTGGAGATAGCCCCTTGCGAGAGGAGCCGCGGGCATATCGCTGCGACCCATGCCCGAAAAGGCCGGACGGGGCGTGTCGCCGGCAGGCAGGACCTTCCAGAGCGAGAACAGGGACGCCGCGTATTCGGCGGCCAGTTGGGTGCCGCGCGTCGCGGTCTCCCGGCCTTCCAGAAGGTCGGACGAAACGTATGTTAGCAAGGCAAGGGAATCCTTGGCCGTGATGAGGTCGAAGCCGGCCTTCATCTTTTCGGGCACCGGTTGTGTCTTCTCAACCTGGACCACGTTCTTCATCAGCTCCTCGGGTTTCGGCTGGGGGGCCTGGGCCGATGCGCTGAGGGCCATCGCGAAAACCAGGATGAGGGAGAGAACGGATTTTTTCATGAGATCACTCTTTGTGTCTTGGGAACATTACGGACATCATTCATTCAATTCATTCGTCTTGGACGCCTCGGGCATCAGACGGGGGTTTCCTTTCCTGCATCCGGGGACCAAAGCGTGTTGATGACCTTGAGCAGCACTAATCCGCTGGCGATGAAGATCCCCAAGAGGATAAACGCGTAGGTTTGGCGTCCGTAAAGGAAGTTGCCCACCGTGAACAGGGCCGACCAGATTACCGTGCATCCGGAGACCCAGCCGATGAGGGCCAGGGGGAAGTTCTCGGTCTTGGACCTGGCTTCACTCTCCGGGATCCCGGCGTCCTTGCGGATCTTGGCCCATCCCGGCCCGAAGGGGTGGATTTTTTTGTAGAAGTCGACGAGCGTCTTTTGGTCGGTCTTGGGTCCGAAATAGGCCGTCAGGAGCCAGCAGGCCGTCGTGATGGCGATCGTGACGATGAGCGCTATATGGGTGCTGAGGACGAGGCCGTTCTTCCGGAGGACGAGCAGGCCTATGGAAACCACGAACGAGCTGATCATCGCGTTCACCTCGCACCAGGCGTTGACGCGCCACCAGAACCAGCGGACGAGGTAGAGAAGGCCCGTGCCGGCGCCGACCTGGAGGATGATGTCGAAGCTGTCTTTGGCCGTCTCCAGGACGAAGACCAGGCCGCCGGCACAGAGGAACAGGAGGACGGTGGCCATCCGGCCGACGCGCACGTAGTGCTTTTCCTCGGCGTCTTTGCGGAGGAAGCGGCGGTAGAAGTCGTGGACGAGGTAGGACGCCCCCCAGTTGAGGTGGGTCAGGTTGGTCGAGGAATTGGCGGCGATAAGACCGCCGACCATCAGGCCGATGAACCCGACGGGCAGAAATTTAAGCATGGCCGGGAACGCGATGTCGTGGCCGATCAGGCTCGGATCGAGGCTGGGGAAGGCCTTCTGGATGTCGGCGAGCTGTGGGTACACGATGAGCGAGCAGAGGCCGACGAGAATCCACGGCCAGGGCCGCAGGACGTAGTGGGCGATGTTGAAGAACAGGACGGAGCCGAGCGAGTCCTTCTCGGATTTCGAGGCCAGCATCCGCTGGGCGATGTAGCTGCCGCCGCCGGGCTCGGCGCCGGGGTACCAGACCGCCCACCACTGGACGGCGATGGGCATGATGAACACCGCCACGGCGATGTCCCAGGTGTTCTTGAAGTCGGGCAGGATGTTCAAGTAGTTGATGCCGCCCGGGCCCGTCTTGGCGGAGAGCGTGGAGACGAGAGTGTGCATCCCGCCGACGTGCTTGACGGCGAAGTAGGCGGCGGCGATGACGGCCGTCATCTTGATGAAGAACTGGATCATGTCGATGACGAGAACGCCCCACAGCCCGGAGACCGCCGCGAAGACGACGTTGAGGCCGCCAACGAGGGCCAGCGTCTGCCAGCGCGGCAGGCCGAAGAGGATCGCGGCGATCTTGCAGGCCGCCAGATTGACGGTGGCCATGATCATGCAGTTGAAGAAGAAGCCCAGGTAGACCGAACGGAAGCCGCGCACGAAGCCTGCTGCCTTGCCGGAGTAGCGGAGCTCATAGAACTCCAGGTCCGTCAACACGCCGGAGCGCCTCCACATCCGAGCGTAAAAGAACACCGTGGCGACGCCGGTCAGGGTGAACGCCCACCAGACCCAGTTCCCCGAGACGCCCTGCCTGCGAACGATGTCGGTTACCAGGTTGGGGGTGTCGCTGCTGAAGGTCGTGGCTACCATGGAGAGGCCGGCCAGCCACCAGGGCACGGCCCGGCCGGAGGCAAAGAACTCCGAGGTGCTCTTGCCCGACCTTTTTCCGTAGAACAGGGCGGGAACGAAGCAGATGAGGAGGCTTATCGCCACGATGATCCAATCGACGAGATGAAGATGCATGCTCAGCTTCCTTTCAAGACCGTTGGCGATCGAAGGAAACCGCCGGATTTCCGTGTCCGAGTATATCGCCCCGAAAAAAGGGATGTCAATCGATTTTACATCGGTCCGGAGATGTTGTAGAATGAAAAACCGTCGCGTGCCTGTAGCTCAGCTGGATAGAGCGACGGACTCCGGATCCGTAGGTCGGAGGTTCGAATCCTCTCAGGCACGCTCGTTGGGAATTCAGCGGAAGAAGGGCAGTTGATGGATAGCCGCAAGAGGATCCAAGTCTCCGTCGTCATGTTCGTCGTCGTCTTCCTCGCGGGCGTCGGCGGTTTCAAGGTTTTCGGGGGGAAGGGCTGGTCCCTCCTCGACAGCGTCTACATGACCGTGATCACCGTGGCCACCGTTGGTTACGGCGAGGTCCATGACCTCAGCGCCAACCTGCCCGCACGCGTCTTCGTCGCCGTCTATATCCTCGTCAGCCTGGGGACCATCGCTTTCGCCGTGACGTCCATCACGGCCTTCATCGTCGAGGGGGAACTCAAGAACATTCTGGGGAGAAGGAAGATGGATAAAGAGATCGCCAAGCTCAGGGACCACTTCATTGTCTGCGGCGGCGATGAGACCGCCCAAACCATCATCCGCGAGTTCCAGCAGACGAAGAGAGAATTCGTCGTCATCGAACCCTCGAAGGAGAGGATCGACAGGATCATGGCCCTCTATTCCGTCCTCTACATCCAGGGGGACCCGGCCGAGGACGAGGTCCTGAAACGGGCGGGCGTCGAGAGGGCCAAGGGCGTCCTCCTCAGCCTGCCCACCGACGAGGCCAATCTTTTCGTGACCATCACGGCCCGCAACCTCAATCCCCATATCAGGATCGTGGCCAAGGGGATCGACATCAAGTCCCATGACAAGATGCAGAGGGCCGGCGCGGATTACGTCGTCTCCCCGACCGACATCGGCGGCATGCGCATGGCTTCGCAGATGGTCCGGCCGGCCGTGGTCACCTTCCTGGACACGATGCTGCGGGACAGAGAGCAGGGCCTCCGCGTCGAGGAGGTCGAGGTGAAAATGGGCTCGGCCTTGGCTGGGAAAACTGTCGGTGATTCCGGGATCCGAACGAAGACCCGGGCGCTCCTCGTCGCGATTAAAAGGGGAGGGGCGGGGGGATACGATTTCAACCCCTCGGACGTGTCCGTGATCAACGAAGGTGACGCCCTCATCTTCATGGCTTCGCCGGACTTCCTCCACGAGATCGAAGGCCTTTCCTGAACCGTCCGCACCGTACGCTTTTAGCCGACGCGGATTTATTGACAAGCGGCGGGAAGTCGTTTACACTAGTTTCGTTTTTTGGCCCGTTAGCTCAATTGGTAGAGCAACAGACTCTTAATCTGTGGGTTGTAGGTTCAAGTCCTACACGGGTCACTTCCTTATGCTCTTCAGGTGCCGCTTTTCGGGGCTGTCGACATCGCCGCGCGGCCGGCGATATAAGACCGGCACGGTTAGGAGAGGAGATTCAGCGTCCGGAGCGGGAATTCGCCATACCGCGGTCGCGCGTGGCGCCGCGAGCCAGCTCTTGAGATCGCTCGGCTTCCTCGCCGTCGTCACGAGTTCAGAGATCAGGCCGGATGGTCTCGGCGAGCATTGGCGTGAAGAGTCTTTCGGAGCTGATATGATCGCCGCGCCCATAGTGCTCGATGCGAATGCGCGGGTCGTGGGAGAAATCGATGAACGTAACCTGCTCCCGTGCAAGGTATTCGCGCAAATCATTGACGTACGCCAGCAAGGACTCTGACTCCGTCTCGCCCATCGCCTGACTTCGCCGTTTCATGCGGACAAGGATCAGCCTGATTCCCTTCTCCCGCGCTATCTGAATGATGGGCGGCAGGAACGAGCGATCAATCCATTTCGAGAACTTCAGCGAGTCCCTCGACTGAATCGAGAGATCTTCCTCCATCAACTGCCGTTCTCCAAAGAGCTCCGGATTTAGCGCATTATTGGAGAAAACGTGATTGAGCACCTTCGCTGGTGTTCTCGACTCGGGACCGGAGAGGAACCGCAGGAAGAAGGCCTCGACCTGCCGCTGGACGTTAGAGCGCACCTCCTCGCGCAGCCTGAAGGCCGGCCAGAGGCGTTCCAATCCGTAAAGAAGGAGCCCTCTCTTCTCCCTGTAGGCCAGCTTCTCGAGAAGCGGTTCCTCCGGTCCCGAAAACGGGAGGATCTTTGTCGCCCGGTTGTTGCCGTCGATCCCGTATGTCGGCACCGTCAGGAAATTATCCTGGAAGTAGATGAGAACGAATCTCGGCTTGTGGGAAGCGGCCCCGATCACGTTCTTTATGAACAGGTAGTAGCATGCCGAATTTGCGCCGGACCGCCACAAGAAGTGCACTCTCAGCCCGGTGAGGCGAGAGAGCTCCTGAGGGCTGACAGCCGCGGCCAGGTAAGAACTGCCGACACAGATCAAGTCGGGGCGAGTCCTCTGGATCATCGCGATTTCTTGCCGGACCTCGGTCCCCTTAGGTTCCTCCCGGGGCTCGATGAGAAAGGATCCCCCGATGATCGCCATAAAAACGATGGCGGCGACACGAGTCCTTGTCTTCGAGGCTGTCATGTTAGAACTGTAAGTAAATGAAGTCCTGCGTCTGCCCGTGGTGGAACACAGCGATAATGATGACGACGGATGCGTAGAACGCAGCCCACGCAACGGAGCTATCGGGCAGCCAGCGATCGAGAGCCCTCCGGATGAACAGCGGGGAACAGTAGAACAAGATCACGCCGAGCATCATGACGAACGCGGCGATCTGGGGGCCGGCAGTCCCCCACCGAGGCGCATGAAAGACTGACGCAAGCCAGTGCAGACTCGGTGATCGAAAGAGAGTCCACCCGGCGAGAGTCAGGAGGAACATGATTGCCCATGCGGAAACGGCGCGGAATCTTCGCGGTTTCCAGTTTCCCTTGACACCGCACAGATGATACAGGACCATGAGCAGGCCGTAGTATGAACCCCATGCCACATAGTTCCAGGCTGCACCGTGCCACAAGCCCGCCAGAAACATGGTCCCCATCGTTCCGAGGATATAGGCGAACGATTCGGTCTTGAGAAAGAGCACGCGATCCGAATCGATCCGCCGCATGACGGCGTAGGAGAGAGGCAGAAAGAGGTAGTCCCTGAGCCAGGTGGAAAGCGAAATATGCCATCGCCTCCAGAAATCGGAGGGCGATACCGCCAGATAGGGCGAATGGAAGTTCTCGAAGAGCTCGAAACCGAATAGCCGCGCCGTGCCCCGCGCAATGTCGGTATACCCTGAGAAATCGGTGTAGATCTGTATGGCGAAGCCGAATGCGCCCAGGAGCAGGAAGGGCAGGGGCGGGTGACGCATCATGAAAATCTTGTCAACCCAGACGCCGACGTTATCGGCGATGACCAGCTTCTTGAGGAACCCCATCAAGAGGAGAGGAGCGGCGGAGGTCACGACGCTCCCCTTCCACTGTCTCCGCGTTTGGATTTGAGGGAGAAGATGGTTGGCTCTCTCAATGGGGCCACAGACTGTCTGAGGAAAGAACGCGGTAAAAAGTGCGAAGTCGAGGATGCTCCGGCAAGGTTCGACGCGCCCCCAGTAAGAATCGACGACATACCCCATCATGAGGAAGGTGTAGAAGGATATGCCCGCTGGGATGAGGATCGAGTGGGCGAATGGAGGGAGCTGCATGCCCATCGTTGACAGAAGTGCGCGAAAGTTGTCGAAGAAGAAATTGAAGTACTTGAAGGCGGCGAGCACTCCGAGGTCGGCCGCCAGGCAGCCCCAGAGGAGGAGTCTCCGGCGAGCCGGGATGGCCGTCATCAAGCGGGCACCGCCATAGTTCACCAGTGTCGCGCCGGCAAGGAGCAGGCAGAACCACGGGTGAACGAAGCCGTAGAAGAAGTAGCTGGCCACCACGACGAGCATGTTCTGCCAACGCACCGACGGCAGAAACCAGTAGAGTAGGAGCACCCCAAGGAGAAAGGTGATGGTGTCGATACTTGTGAAGAGCATCAGGCGCTCAAGGCCATCTCAACAGTCGCTTCCGCGTGCCCGGATGAATCTTTCGCGGGTCATGGCTTGACATCATTTGGATGAAATATAGAAAATTTGGGAGTGGTTGTCAAGAGCATGAACTCGTTCACTGACCCTCTCCCCATTCTACGGTGCGTCTGCGGACCTGGAAAAACCGAGGACATGGACCCCCCCACCAGCACGATGACTATGGTCTTCAAACCGATGGCGGCATGATTCAACCTCGTCCACAACATTTGACAAAATCTCCTTCCGTGGTGTATATCATAAAAATAATGCGTATCGGTCCATCCATTCCGGAAACGAAGCATGAAAAGAATTTAACGAGTCCAGAGGGGATTTGCTAGAATCAACATCCATCTCCGCAAAAAAGCCCCGGGGGTGGAGTTCAAGGGGCAGGCGAATCATAGGATTCTGGCGTCGGCATGCAGGCTTGGCTGGCTCGTGGGCGATATTCATCTTTTTTTTTCTCCTGCCCCGTTTGCCTTTCTTCCTGGCCTATCCAGTCGTGGGTTTTGGCATTGACGATGGCGGATACTACATGCTCGTCGACCAGATGGCCAAAGGCTTTTGGCCCCACCTATCCGTCCGCACCATCGGTTATCCGCTGTTCTTAAAACTTGTTTTTTGCTTTTCTAATCGCAATTTCACCGTGGTGGCCGTCCAGCACCTGTTAACGCTTTTTTGCGCTCTGTTGTTCATCTACGCCGTGCACCGTCTTTACGGGCGCTTTCGTCTCATTCCCATGTTGACCGCCCTGGCCCTGGGTGTTTTCGCTTCCTCTTCCATCCACATGTGCCTCGATTGCACTTTGCTGACCGACAGCCTGTTTGTCAACCTGGTCCTGTTCTCGCTGGCGCTGCTCCTCCTGGGACTCGGGCTGAACCGGAAATGGATCTTGGCCGCCGCCTCGTCGGCCATGGCCGCTACGATCCTCGTCCGGCCGGCTGGAATGTTCCTTGTCCCCGTCTACTTGCTTGTGATCATTTTTCTCCTGTCCGGCCACTGCGGTCGGAGGGCCGCGACAGCCTTTGCCTTGCCCTTTGTCTCTCTGCTGTTGGCTCTGGGGATTTACAACCGTCTGACCATTGGGACCTTTGCGGTATCCACCTTCAGCGAGGCGTCCCTCATTTCCATAACCTCCACATTTCTTGAGGAACATCCTTCTTTCGGGTTGGCGGGCAACGCGGCCGTGTGCGCTTGCCGCCGGGCGGTTACGAAAAGGGATATCCGCGTCCTCGCGTCCTCTTGGGAAAAAAGATTTTTCAGGGGCGTGCTGGAGAAGTACTACGAAAAGAACCGCCTCCGCGTGATCAGTGCCTTCTTCAAGCGCGAGCCTGCCGGCTCTTTTGACCTCTACCTCAAGTGGCGGCCTCTCTTGCGAAAGATGGGAATTTACGCCATCCGCCGACATCCGTGGATCGCCCTGAAATATCTCTACTCTAAGTTCATGATCTATTTTTTTACGACCAGGGGCACCTATAATGATTTTTACAAGATCCTGGGCAACGATTTTCTCTGGTCGCGTTCTCTGCCGAAGCACTTTTCCGGTTTTGTGATTCCCGACTCGTTCTTCAGCCGCATGTACAATACCCGTTCCTACGCGGCCACGCTGTCGCCGGCATTCCTTCAATTCATGCTTAAGGAATATCATGATCCACCCTCGTTCAGCCGCATTTCCCTTTCCGCAGATGGGACGGTCATGTTCACACCGACAATCTGGAAATCTCTCCACACCATCTGGCAGAAGGTTCACAATGCGCTGTTCCGTCAAATATTTTGGATCCTGCTTTTTTTCCTGACCTTCCTTTATGCGCTCTATCGCCTGGTAGCCACGCGAGGGCGCCATCTGGGTACGTTTTTTCTATTCCTGATGACATTTTCAGCGCTGGGCTACGGGATCTTGGTCGTTTTATCGGCGTTTCCCTATCTCCGGTACGTTTGTGCTCTGGAGTATGTCTATTACCTCTGCCCCGTCTTGTTTGTGATATCCCGACTGCCTGACCCGCGGGTGGCCGGGAAATAGCCATTTCCCAACGGCATGGGAAATGATTTCTTGGGCTGAACCCGGATATCCATGAAAAACTCGCGGAACACCTGGAAGCTGAGTTTCGCGGCCGATGAGCCTCCGCTGCCCCATGTCTACGGGCGCCGTTTTTCGGGGTCGTTGACATCGCCGCGGGCCGGCGATACAATACCGGCATGATTAGGAAGAGAGATTCATCATTAAAGATTGTTTTCTTTTTGATTTTCGTTTCCACATTTATCTCTTTTGCACAAGAATCAAAGACTGTTCCGCTAATAAGGGTTGCATGTATTGGTAATAGCATAACTTACGGGAGTCGGCTCGCAAATAGAAAAAAGGATTCTTATCCTGCAGTTTTAGGTCGAGCCTTAGGCCGCGGATATGAAGTTCTCAATTTTGGAGTGAGCGGAAGAACGGCTCTTAGAAAAGGGGAGCATCCTTATTGGAATGAGAAAGCGTTTGAAAAGGCAATGGCTTATAATCCGGATATCGTAATCATCAAACTCGGATCAAACGACTCGACGCCGGTGAATTGGCAATACAAAGACGAATTTGAAAAAGATTACGGTGACCTTGTGGATGCTTTCTCATCTCTTCCTTCCCATCCCAAAGTTTTTATTTGTAAACCCGTACCCACATTTGCCAAAGATTATACAATTAGCGATTCTGTTATCAGGAATGAAATCATTCCGATCCTTAAAAACGTGAGTCGGATCAAAAAAGTCAAAATCATTGACTTATACAAGGCATTTAGCGGAAAAGATAAGCTTTTCCTTGATGGGGTTCATTTAAATGAGGACGGTTGTGCGTTCATGGCAAAAGAAATTTATAAAGCCATCACTGGAAAAGAGGTTATTGATAAGGAAGCAGCAGCCAGGAAAAACTAGATCAGAACAGATATGTTGCTAGAAAATATTTTTACTCCGGAATCCATGTGCGAACAAAACCGTCGCGTTCCGCGAAGTGATGGGCGGAGGCAACTTCCGCTTGATCCACTCGCCGTTACGCGGAGCTGCTGCTGACCTGGAGTATGAGTAGGTTTCTTTGGGCAGCGCACTGGAGCAAGCGGGCCGTGTTGCTGCTGGAAGGAGGAGGTTCCGCCGCATGAAAATGCTCGTCGTGGCTTGTTGCTACAACGAGAGCGAGAAGATCCAGGACCAGTTCAAACGGCATCCCCGCCCGCGCGATTGCGATCTGCTTGTCCTCGCTGAGCGGACGCCCCACGGTCGGTGGGGACTTTACGAGATAATGACCATCTCCCGCTAATCATGGAAGATGCCCTTCGATCCAGCAGAAAACCGCGAGTGGCTGCTTTTACACCCGTCTTCAACGAAGAGAACCACGTGGGCAAAGTCCTGGACGGACTTGCGGCGGTCGTGCGCGACAAAATCGTGGATCAGGTCGTGGTGGTGGACGACGGCAGCACCGACCGGACCCCGGAGATTCTGCGACGCTACGATTTCGTGAGGGTCGTCCGCCACGAACGCCGGCGCGGCTGCGGGGCGGCGATCCGCTCCGCCTTCGAGGCGTTGCTTCCAGATGGTTTTGACGTGGCGGTCCCTCTGGCCGCCAACGGCAAGGATGATCCGGCCCAAATTCAGCGGCTGCTCGAGCCCATTCTGGCGGACGAGGCCGACTATGTGCAGGGGTCGCGTTTCCTGCGCGGGGGCGACAGGACCGGTTTGCCGTGGCAGCGCCTGCTGGCCATGTGGTTTTTTGTCTGGATGTTAAGGAAGTGAAGCAGGTCGTCAGCCTCATCAAGGGCTTTTTTTCGGGCCTTTAGGAGAATTCATGATGACACAGCTCGCCGTCATCGGCTTGGGGCATTGGGGCCCGAACTACTTGAGGAACTACTCCCAGATGGATGGGTGCAAGGTCGCGGCATGCGTCGACCAGAACGGCTCGCGCGTCGCCGCCTTCCGCAAGACCCATCCCCGTATCAACTTTTACCAATCGACGGAAGAGATGTATGCGAAGGAGAAACCGGACGCCGTCGTGATTGCAACGCCCACCGCCACCCATTTCAAGATCACGAGCGAAGCCCTGGCGCATAATTGCCACGTGCTTGTGGAAAAGCCCTTGGCCATGGACGAGAAGGAATGCCGGGGCCTTGTGGACCTGGGGGAGAAGGGGAAACGGCTTTTGATGGTCGGGCACACGTTCCTCTATAACGACGCCGTCATCTGGATGAAGAATTACCTGTCCCAGGGCGGGTGCGGGAAGAAGATCTATTACATGCACGCGGTGCGCACGAACCTCGAGCCCATCCGCTACGACGTGAACGCCCTGATGGACCTCGCCCCACACGACATTTCCATATTCCTGTACCTCTTGGGGGCGAAGCCCGTCGCCGTCTCGGCCTCCGGCGCCGCTTTCCTGAACGAGGCGAGGGAAGACGTCACGTTCATGACCATCTATTTCGAGAACGGTACTCTGGGGCACGTCCACGTTTCCTGGCTGGACCCGCGCAAGGTCAGGCAGGTGACGGTGATCGGCGACAAGAAAATGATCGTCTTTGACGACATCGCCGTGCAGGAACCCATCCGCATCTACGACAAGGGCGTCCGGTGCTCGCAGGAATATTCCGACTTCGGCGAGTTCAAGGCCATTGTCTACGACGGGGACGTTGTGATCCCCAAGGTCCAGTTGGGCGAGCCCCTGAAGAACCAGTGCCGTGAATTTTTGAATTACCTCCAGGCAGGAAAGATCCACCGCTCGGACGCATCGTTCGGACTTGAAGTGGTGAGGGTCCTGGATGCGGCAAGAGAATCCCTGAAGCGGAGAGGCCAGGTCGTGGAACTTAACGACTAAAATGGCCGACTCCGGAAGATATCCCCGCGAAAAGATCATCGTCATCTTGCCCGCGTACAACGAAGAAGGAAAAAGAGGGCTGGTCGTCTCCAAGATCCTTGCCGAAAAGACCGCAGACAAGGTCATTGTCGTGGACGACGGTTCTACGGACAAGACCAGGGAAGAGGCCGCTTCTGCAGGCGCCCAGGTGCTTGCGCACGAGAAGAACATGGGCGTCGGAGCCGGCATCCGGGACGGCATAGAATTCGCGAGAGAGAACACGTTCACCATTGCGGTCGTCATGGGCGGAGACGACCAGGACAACCCGGACGAGATGCGCCGCTTGCTC
>Ga0315293_10000177_pt1 | contig 55201 bp, 48 predicted proteins | sample YL17G13_20_MG_FD_203071 | JGI IMG/M metagenome (GOLD analysis project Ga0315293, IMG submission 203071) | Sediment microbial communities from Yellowstone Lake, YNP, Wyoming, USA - YL17G13_20 | ecosystem: Environmental > Aquatic > Freshwater > Lake > Sediment | place: USA: Wyoming | collected... | reverse complement strand
TTCTGATAACGGCCCTCTGTTGATATTATTAACCTTGCCAGAGCAACTGCGACTGCAGTAAATTTTAGGGTCGCTTGGAATTGTTTCAAAAATATTGTTACACTCTTTTCTATTGCATCTTCTTTTTTCTCTTCTGAAATGGAAGTTAAAAATGCCCTTTCTCCAATTTTCTTTTGTTGCCACGCTCTGTTTCTCTTTGTATCCAGTGGTATTATAAAAATCGTTGGTCATTAAATTATTATATCACAAAAAAGAGCCGGCTAAGGGAATTGAACCTTTTAACTATGCAAGAATGTCTAACATAGCCTCCTGTCAGAATTGAACTGACGTCTGCGGTTTACAAAACCGCTGCTTTGCCACTAAGCTAAGGAGGCAAATTATACGGGACTTCGCAAAATCGCTACTCTTTATCCTCTTGGTCTTCTGGTTTCTTTAACTCCTGCCAGTAATTGTCGTTATGTTTCTTTTGGGCTTTTTCTCTTAATTTTTGGAGATAATTGGCGATTTTATTCTCAATTCTTAAAGTTAAAATCCTGGTTTTAGAAAGAATCTTCTGAATGAAAACTTCGGAAGAAAGTGATTTTAACGGCGGTAGATTTTTAATTTTCTCTTTTAACTTCTGCCACCAATCAGCCAAAAGAGGTTTTTCAATGGTTTTCGGCAACTCAACCAGAATCGGAATCTTCCGAAACAAAATCACAAACATTCCCAATGCGCTCCCGATTAAAATTGTTGCCGCAATTAGCCCTATCATATCTCGTATCTCACAGACCTTTTAATAACGATATTCTCCCCGAACTTACCGATATATTCGTCAATCAATTCTTTTATGCTTTTGCTCTCGTCTTTAATCCAAGGTTGCTCTGGCAGTGGAATTTCATCCGGAGAAATGGCGGCGACCTGAAGACATAATTCATGGGCTAATTTCTGGAAGTCATCCGAGCGGGCCACAAAATCCGACTCGCAGCGAAGTTCCACCATTGCCCCAACTTTCTTTCCCGGATGAATATAGCTTTCAACTATCCCCTGCCCCGCTTCTTTTTCAATCCTTTTTTTGGCAAAATCCTTGCCCCGCTTTCTCAAAATTTCTTTTGCCTTTTCCAAATCGCCGCTTGCTTCTTTCAAGGCCTTCTGGCACTCTCCAACCGAAACACCTGTCTCTTGACGAAGTTTTTTGATTTGGTCAACTGAAATCATCATTTTTTTGCTTTAAGTATTACCTCTTTTACTTTATCAAGAATGTATTTTACGGATGAGATGGCGTCGTCGTTTGCCGGAATGGGAAAATCAGCCAAGGCGGGGTCAATATTGGTATCGGAAATGCCAATCACTTTCACGCCCGATTCTCTGGCTTCCTTAGCTGCCAGATAATCCTTTTTCATATCCAAGACAAAAATGGCATTGGGTAATTTCTCCAGATTTTTTATTCCGCCGAATTTTATTTCCAACTTCCCCAACTCCTGGTTGATTTTGGCTCTTTCTTTTTTGGTATATTTTTCCAGCTCTCCGCTGTCTCTTTGTCTTTCCAGGTCTTTAAAGTATTCAATTCTTTTTCTGATGATTCCGAAATTGGTAAAAGTTCCTCCCAGCCATCTTTCTGAAACATAAGGCAGGCCGCATTCAATCGCCGTTCCTTTGAGCAGGTTTTTAACCTGGATTTTGGTTCCCACCAAGAGTAAGACCTTGCCTTCGGAAATAAGTTCTTGAATAAATTTTAACGCCTCGGTCAGTTTCTCTGCCGTTTTTTCCAGATCGATAAGGTGAATCGTATTTTTGACACCCTGAAGATAAGGCATCATTTTCGGGTGAATCCTGAAAGTCCGGTGGCCAAAATGCAAACCGGCTTTCATCATCTCTTCAAGATCTAAATTAAAATTTTCTTTCTTTTTTGTTTCCGCCATATTGTTATATATATCATATTAAAATATAGAAGACAAGACTTGATTTTTAATTAAAATTTGTTAATATCGAAATATATGAAGAAAGACATCCACCCTAAATATTATCCTAATACTCAAGTGCGCTGCGCGTGCGGCAACACTTTTCAGGTCGGCTCAACCAAAGAATTCATTGAGACAGAAATCTGTTCAAAATGTCATCCTTTTTACACCGGCAAAGAGAAAATGATGGACACCATGGGCAGGGTTGAAAAGTTCAGAAAACGGCTGGCAAAGAAAGAAGAGCTAAAGAAAAAGAAATAATAGGCGATGAGGATAAATCCTCATCTTCACCCTTCGCTAGGGCTCGGGTAATAAATGGACATTGACGGCGCCAAAAAAGAATACGACAAAATCTTGCAGCAACTCAGTGACCCTGAGTTGATTTCTGATGCGGAGAGATTTGGAATGCTTTCCAAGGAAAAAAACCGCCTGGAAAGAATTGTTGAAAAGGCAAAAGAGGTTGAGGAAGTAAAAAACAGAATTGAGGAAAATAAATCAATTATCACGGCCAAAGAAGATGCAGAACTTTCTTCTATGGCTGAAACGGAAATCAACCAATTATCAGAAAGGCAAACAAAATTAAAAAAAGAATTGGCCGCCCTTGAAAGGGCGAGCCTCGCCCCTTCGGGGCGGGAAAACTTTAGTTCTGTTATCGTTGAAATCCGGGCGGGAGCTGGAGGAGAAGAATCAGCCCTCTTTGCCGCGGACTTGTTCAGGATGTATTCAAGATATGGACAATCGCAGGGCTGGAAAGAAAGAACCTTAGATTCAAAGCCCAGCGAACTGGGCGGCTTTAAAGAAGTGGTTTTTGAGTTAAGAGACGGCGATGTTTTCTCTAAAATGGTGTTTGAAGGAGGAGTCCACAGAATTCAAAGAATTCCCACCACTGAAAAATTGGGACGAATCCATACCTCAACAGCTACGGTGGCGATTCTGCCGAAGCCAAAAAAAACTGATGTTAAAATAAATCCCCAGGACTTAAAAATTGATTTTTACAGGTCTTCCGGACCCGGCGGCCAAAATGTCAACAAAAGAGAGACGGCTGTTCGTCTTACCCACTTACCAAGCGGATTAGTGGTTACTTCCCAAACCGAAAGAAACCAGCTCCAAAACAAGGAAAACGCCATGGCGATTCTGGAAGCGCGGCTTTTGGAAAAAAAAGAAATGGAGGGTTTGGAAAAAATAGGCGAAAAAAGAAATGCCCAGATTAAATGGGCCAAACGAGCTGAAAAAATCAGAACCTATAATTTCCCGCAGGACAGAGTAACCGACCACCGAATTAAAAAATCATGGCACGATATTGAAGGTATCATGAATGGAAAATTAGAACCGATTATTGAAGCACTGAAAAAAGTTGAAGTTATCGACTAGATTTCTCAATGTCCTGAATCCAACCCTCTATGGTATCGGCCTTGCTTAAAACCGAATTCCCGTAGAAACTATATTTTGAATTTGTTGAGCCGGAAAAGTAAATCATTGCCGCGCGCCATTCGGCGTTGCGGGTTTTTTTTGTCGCTCCGTAATCAGCCAGATACAGGGCGGCTGCCAAAAAAGAATCTTTAATCTGCCACGGATCGGCGCTGCTGCCGGTAACGGCTTTTACCTTGTCTTTATACAAAACCCAGGTAGATGGAATAAATTGCGCCGGCCCCATCGCTCCTCCCCATCCGAAACTCATAGGACAGGAAACCAAGGTCTTGAAAGGGTCCCGGCCCAATTCCTGAGTAATGTTTAAAAAATGGGGAACGTCTCTGGTGGGATGCATTGTTTTGGCGGCTTTGGCACCTCCGCTTACCCTCACCCCTTCGCCGGTATTTTTATCCACCAAATAGCACTGACCGACATTTTTTCCTATCGCCGATTCCTGTTCCAAAATTGCCAGCAGGAAAGCCGGTCTCACGCCTGTGACCCCCTCAACGTATTTGGCGATATCTAATGCTTCGCCAAAAGTGGGAGCCTGGGGCACGCCGATTAGTTCAAAAATCCGCGCTCTGATTTCGGCCGCTTTTTTTTGGCTGGCCGTCAATAATTTTTGATATTCTGATTCCTTTCCTTTGGTTTGCTCTAATAGTTTTTCCTGCTCTTTTTTGGTGCCCGTGCTTTCTCCTCTTTGTAAAATCTGAATCTTGGCGATTCTTCCCAAATCCTCTTTTTCTTCGTCTAAAGATTGTTTCTGTCCTTCTAAACTGACTTTTAACTCTTTGATGTCGGAAATAAGTTGCCGGCTTTTGGAATTTATTTCTTCCAGGGCCGTCAAATTACCGAAGAAATCAGAAATTTTGTCGCTGGAAATTAAAATCTCAACCAATGATTTTTGATCTTCCTGATAAATAAGCTTTAAGAGATCGGCCAAATTGCCTCTTGAGTCCTCTATTTTCAAAGTGGTTTTTTCAATTGAATTGCCTGTATCCTTAATCTGGATGGTAATATCCCCTATCATTGTGTTGCTCTGCTGGATCTGGAGGTTTAACTTTTCAATTTTTTTCTTCAAAATGGAAATTTGATTCTGGAGGGTATTCTTTTCCTTCTGGGTTTTGGAAATGTCTTTTTCTGTCTGGCTGATTTCCTCCTCGTATTTTTTTAAAAGATTCTCGCATTCCTCTCTGCTTTGGCATTCTGCTTCATTTTGAGAACTGGAATTATCTGACTGCGCCAACAGTGTTTTTGCGAAAAAACCAAAAAACGGCAATATGAGTGCCGAAATCAGCGCGAGAGATAAAAAAAACTTTAAAAAATGGAAATTTCTCATCGACCGGCGGCTTTTGAGGAATGCTCTTTGGACTCTTCGAGATCTTCTTCCTTTTTCGGTTTTTCCACGGTTTTGACTTCTTCCACTTTTTCTTCAATCGGTTTTACTAATTCTTCTTCCACTTTTTCCGGCGGCAAAACAACGGCAATAATCTCTTCCGGCTCTTTCAAAACCTTCACTCCTGCGGGTAACTTCAAGTCAGAAACCTTAATATTATCTTCAAAGGTTTTCAAGTCGGAAACATCAACCCTTATTTCTTTGGGCAGTTTCTGGGGTAGGGATTTTACCTCTACTTCAGAAATATTTTTCACCAAAGTTCCCCCTAAATCCTTTACCGCCGACGGCGTCCCTTCAAAAATTAAAGGAATCTTTGCGACAAGTTCTTGCTCCAAAGAAACCTGATAAAAATCAACGTGAATTATCTCTCCTGTTAAAGGATCTCTTTGAATGTCGTGAATTAAAGCCGGGTATTTCTTGCCATTTTCAATTTCCAGCGAGATCAAGGAACTTTCACCCGCTTCTTCAAATATCTTTTCAAAAGTTTTACAGTCCAATTCCAAGGGCTGAGCTCCCTTTAACGCCGTCCCGTATAATATTCCGGGCAAAATACCCTTTTTTCTCAACTTCCCCGCTTTTTTACCCGTTTCCGTGCGAATTTTAACTGAAAGAGAAATCATTTTTTTTAACTTAATCTATTTAATCACGAATTCGTTAGAATAGAATTTTTTGTCTTCCCTGAAATTATTTTTGATTTTACAGCCAACACAGGCAGGTATTGCCAGCCGGTGAAGACCTGCTTCCACTGGCGGCAAGGCGGTCTCAAAGAATTTTGATTGATTGGGTTCCACGCAATCCTGATTCAAATTAGGCGCTTGGCAGACGGAATAAGAATAGGGTTCAAAATTGCTGTTTTTTTTCTCCAAAAAATAAGGATAGCAGGAAGAAAAGCAGATATTCTTTCTGGAATTATTTCGGACAGCAATTTTCAAAACGCCGTCTGAATTGTACTCGGTTTTATCGGTAGATACTGAAAGTTTTAAAGCCCCTGCGTCAAAATACCATTGCCATAAAAGAGATAAAATTGCGGCGATCAAGAGAGATGAGGCAATTAAAATTTTGTTTTTCATAAGATATAGTATTTGTTGATTAAATCTACGGTATTTTCCACGCCTAATTTTTCAAAGATAACAGCAAATTTCTTCTCTAATTCTTCAGAGATTTTATCTTTAGCTTTTTGGGGAATTCCCCATATCTCTTTTTTAAACGGCCCCAGGGCTTTTTTTCGAGCTTTATAAAGAAATTGTTCCTCGGTCTCATCAGGCTTTTTCTCTTTTATTGCTTCTTTTTTCAGCCAATTGGAAATTTTTTCGTTTAACTCCGCCGGGAAATAAGAACTGTCGTAAACCATGTTTTGAAAAGCAGTTGCCAAATGAATTTCTACTGCCCCGGACTCAAGAAATCTGTCAAAGCATTCTTCAGGTAAGGTTGAAGCTCCGTGCTGGACCGCCCCTCCCATTCCGTATTTTCTTGCTTCTTGGGAGAGTTTCTTTAAGGTCTCAAAGTCGATATCTACGCTTTTTAACTCTCCTGAAGGAAGAACAATCCCTCCATGAGTTGCTCCTGTCTGAACCGCTATTTTTACCAAACCCTCTATTTTGTCAAATTTTTTAATTTCTTCGTTATATCCTTCAATGAAGGCCTTAAAGTCTTCGGGTGTGCTATTTTTCCCTCCGATTTCTCCCACTTCTCCTCCAATTGAAATGGTAGCATTCTTTAGCTCTAATTGTCGAATATAAAAAGTCAGCAAAGCCGTTAACTCAAAATTATGTTTCTGTTGATCCCTTAAATCTTTTTCATTTAACTTAACCAAGGTGGAGCAATCAATATCAATATTATACGCTCCGGCCTCTATTGATTCTTTAATGAGTTCCTTGACGGCTGAAATTTCTTCGTTTTTTTGTCTCTCATTGAAAAATTTTTCAGCCTTAATTTGAAAATGATCTCCCTGGAAGAACAAAATTCCTCTAAATCCTTCCTTCAATGCCGCTGCCAATATTACCGGGACATATTCCGACATTTTTTGGTTGGTATAACCAACTTCAGAACGAGCTATTTCAAAAATAAAAGCTCCTACTTTTTTCTTTAAAACTTGCCGAAATATTGCCCGAGCAGTATCGAAAGTTAAGGTTCTGATGTTAAAAGCCGGAACGGAAAAACCATCCCATTCATTTTTTGCCCTGGCTTTATATAAATTATAAGTGGAGGCCAATTTTATTCCTTGCGTATCAGCTCTCTTTCTGATTTCCCTGTCTGCCCCTTCATCGTTTTCAAATACTAATTTATAAACCAATTTTTCAATGTCTTTTTCCATTCCTTATTCAAAAAATATTTCAACTATTATCACAGTTTTTCTTTAAGTTCTTCTATTAATTTCTTTGATCCGATATACACCGGAGTTCTTTGGTCAATCTCGGTGGGGATAATTTCCAGGATGCGATTCCTGCCATCAATAGCTGCTCCCCCAGCCTTTTCTGCGATAAAAGCCATTGGCCCGACTTCAAAAAGCACCCTAAGCTTGCCTTTTGGTTCATTAACAAGAGCGGGATAAGTGAAGATCCCCCCATAAATTAATATTTGGTGAAAATCAGGCACAAACGAACCGCTATAACGAAGCTTAAAACCCTCTTCTTCTAAGTTATGAATAATGTCACGGTGAGTATTCGTCCATTCTTTCCTGAGCCCGCCCGGAGAATACAGTTTGCCTTCCGGAATAATCAGATGCTCTTTTACTAAATCCATAACTCCTTTTTTGTTATAGACAAATTGAGCCACACCATTTTTATCGGCAAAAACCATTAGAGTGAGGGGGCCCAGCAAAATATAGAAAGCTTGAGTAATGTTTCCAAGCCCGCTCATTATCTCGCCATTTTCGTAAATGGAGATGATTACTCCCACAGCGAGATTGGTGGGAATTAGAGACGACCCGTCAAGAGGGTCAACAGTAACGCCGAAGTGGCCTTTTCCGGAACCTATTTGAATCACCTCTTTCTCTTCCTCGCTGCCTACCTGTTTGACCAGTTTCGAATTACGAAGGGCTCTAAGCAGTATTTCATTGGCCTTTTGATCAAGTTTAGCTTGTTCTTCCCCATAAATATTATAAATACCGGTTTTTTTGTCACCGCCTAAGAATTCGTCTTTAATGGGTTTAATCTGGTCAATAATGGTCTTGACTAAATCGCGTAATTCTTGCGAGTGGCCATTCTTTTTTAAGTAATTGTCTAAATTCATAAGAATATCGTAATTATTTTTTATTAGAAAGATGGAGAATTGTTTTAATTACCGTATCCGGGTTCAAAGACATCGATTCAATCCCCTCCTCCACCAGAAATTCGGCAAATTCCGGATAATCTGACGGCGCCTGGCCGCAAATGCCGACGTATTTTTTCTTCTGTCGGCAAATTTTTATGACCTGGCTAATCATTTCTTTAACTGCTTCGTTTCTTTCGTCTCCGATTTTGGAAATTTGAGCCGAATCCCTGTCTAATCCTAAGACCAATTGAGTTAAATCGTTGCTGCCGATTGACATTCCGTCAAAAATTTCCAAAAAATCATCAGCCAGAACGACGTTGGAAGGGATTTCGCACATCACAATCACTTTTAAGTTGTCCTTTCCTTTTTCTAACCCATTTTCTTTCATTAAATCCAGAACTTTTTTTCCTTCCTCCGTTGTCCGGCAAAAGGGAATCATCAGCCAGATATTTTTCAGGCCGAAAACTTCTCTGACTCTTTTTATTGCCTGACACTCCATTTCAAAAGCAGGTTTGAATTTGTCATCATAATATCTTGAAGCCCCCCTGAAGCCCAACATCGGGTTTTCTTCTTCCGGCTCAAATAATTCGCCGCCGATTAGAGTCCTGTATTCATTTGTTTTCAAGTCAGAGAGCCGCACAATGACCGGTTTGGGCCAAAAAGCAGCAGCGATCTGAGCAATTCCCTCTGCCAACTCTTTAACAAAATACTCCTTTTTATCTTTATGTTCAACCGTCAGTTCTTCAATTACCCGAGCGATAGCGAAGGGTGAAGATGAGCCTTTAGGCTCATTGCCTTCTTTTTTCAGTTTCCCGTTTTTCAGATTTTTATAATGATATAAAGCCAGCGGGTGAACTCTGATTTTTTCCGCTAAAATAAATTCAATTCTGGCTAACCCAACGCCGTCATTGGGCAAAAATGATGTTTTGAAAGCGATTTCCGGCGCGCCGATGTTGACCATAATTTTCGTTTTCAATTTGGGCACTTTTTTAAGGTCGTATTTTTTAATTTCAAAAGGTATTCTTCCTGAATAAATTCTGGCGTTCGAACCTTGGGTGCAATCTATTGTTACGGTCTCGCCATTTTTTAAAACCTTGGTGGCGTTTTTCGTCCCGACAATACAGGGAATACCCAGTTCCCGGCTGATAATGGCGGCGTGACAGGTTTTTGAACCCTCGTCAGTAATAATGGCTGAGGCCAATCGCATGATGGGAACCCAGTCAGGGTCAGTCATTTTGGTCACTAAGACCCCTCCTTTCTGAAATTGGGAAATTTTTGAAACATCAGTGATTATTTCTACTTTTCCTTGACCAATTTTATTCCCGATGGCAATTCCGGTTAAAATCGGTTTTTTAGTTGTTTTTATTTTATATTCCTCGTAGAATTGAATTTTTTTAGCGGCGTAAACCGTTTCTGGTCTTGACTGAACAATAAATAACTCGCCTGATTTCCCGTCTTTTGCCCACTCAATATCCTGAGGAATTTTGTAGTGTTCCTCAATCTGGCAAGCCCATTTCGCTAAAGTCAGAATTTCTTCATCCGTTAAAGAGAACCTTAATTGGTCTTTCGCAGGAACACTTACTTCTTCCAGTCCAACTTTTCCCGAATAGACATACTTTTTTGTTTTTCTGCCTAAATTTTTGACGATTATTGAATTGTAGCCCTCTTTCAAGAGGGGTTTAAAAACATAAAACTCATCGGAAGTAATTTTTCCCTTAACTATCATTTCTCCGAGTCCAAAAATAGAATTGATTAAAACAACATTGGAGAAACCGGTTTCCGTGTCTAATGTGAAAATAACGCCTGACGAAGCCATGTCCGACCTTACCATTTTTTGAACGCCGACTGACAAGGCGATTTTCAGCTGAGGAAATCCTTTTTCGTCCCGATAAGAAATTGCCCGGTCGTTAAATAAGGAAGTGATACATTTTTTGACCGCCTTTAATAATTCCTCTTCTCCTTTTACGTTCAAATAAGTTTCGTGGGCGCCGGCAAAAGAAGCCGAGGGCAAATCTTCGGCTGTCGCCGAAGACCTTACTGCCACGTCAGGGTTCTCACCGTATTTTTTACCTAATTTCCGGTAATTTCTGATGATTTCTCTTTTTAAGTCCTCGGGAAATTCGCTGTTCAAAATTAAATTTCTTACTTCTCTCCCTGCTTCTTGTAAGTTTTTGATATTCCTGACGTCTAATTTGCCGAAAATCTCTTTTAATTTCGGCAAAATCTTGTTCTTCTTTAAAAAATACCAATAGGCAGAAGCACTAACGGCGAAACCGTCAGGCACGTTGATGCCTTTGCCTGATAATTTTGAAAACATCTCGCCCAAAGAAGCGTTTTTCCCGCCAACCAAAGGAACGTCCTTTGAAGAAATTTGATTGAACCACAGAATATATTTTTGTTGTCTTCTCATAAAGTTGATTTTAAAGTTAAAATCACCTTCCTAATATTGCCGACAATATGCCTCTGTCTTTTAAAAGGTTGCTGATTATAACGAAGATGCCGACGGCAATAAAAAGAATATCCAATACCAATACGATAAATCCGTTTTTCTTTTGTCTGATCACCTCTTTTATTTTTTCCACGCTTTCGGGATTGGCCAAAGTGGAAAGATCGCCCAGGTCCTCTCCTGTGAACATTTTTTTCAGAATCCGGCGCATTATTTTCCCCGACCGGGTCTTAGGCAAATCCTCAACCAAATAAACTTCTTTGGGCAAGGCAATGGGGCCAATCTCTTTTTTGATCTGTTCAATAACTTCTTTTTTCAGCTCGTCAGAATTTTTCGTTCCTTTGTAGACAGCGAAAGCGACCGGCACTTCGCCTTTTATTTCATCGGGAATTCCTACTACGGCTGATTCGGAAATTTCAGGATGAAGATTTATCGCATTTTCAAGTTCCCCTGTTGCTACTCTATGGCCAGCCACTTTAATGACATCATCAACCCGACCGACAATCCTGATTAAACCATTTTTGTCTTTCAAGGCGCCGTCAGAAGTAAAATAAACTTCTTGGCCGTATTGGCTAAAATAGGTTTCTTGGTATTTTTCCGGATCTTTGTAAATCCCTCTGAAAAGACCAGGGGTAAAAGGCGGCAAAATCACTAAGTTCCCTTCTTTTTCTGCCGGACAACTTTTGCCTTTATCATCTAAAATGTCTGTTTTCACACCCGGGAAAGGCAATCCGGTAAAAGAGGGTTTGAAAGGGCCGATTCCCGGCAAAGAGGTCATTAAAATTCCGCCTGATTCTGTTTGCCACCAAGTATCAACAATCGGACATTTTTCTTTGCCTATTTCTTTAAAATACCAGTTCCAGGCAGCCGTATCAATCGGCTCGCCCACCGAACCCAAAAGTCGCAGGGTTTTAAATTTATAATTTTTTAAAATATCCGCTCCATACTTTTCAAACATTCTGATGGCGGTAGGGGCCGTGTAAAAAATCGTTACCTTATGCTTTTCAATAATCTGCGCCCACCTGTCAGGCGCCGGCCAGTCAGGCGCACCTTCAAATATCAAAGTTGTTATTCCGTTTAATAGCGGAGAGTAAATTGTATATGTATGTCCTGTAATCCAGCCCGGGTCAGAAGTGCACCAGAAAATATCGTCTTGATGAAAATCAAATATCCATTTTCCTGTCCAATATGTTTGAACCGCATATCCCCCGCAGGTGTGAACGCACCCTTTTGGTTTTCCCGTGCTTCCCGAAGTGTAAAGAATGAAAAAAATATCCTCTGAATCCATTATTTCCGCTTCGCATTCGTCGCTTTCGGCACCAATTAAATCCTTAAATAAGAAGTCGCGATTTTCCTGCCAAGGGATTTCATTTTTCGCCCTTTTGACCACAATTACTTTTTCCACTTTCGTCTCCTTTACTCCCTCGTCAGCGCTGGCTTTCAAGTTAATAATCTGACCTCTTCTGTAATATCCGTCAGCCGTAATTAAAATTTTGGCTTCGGTATCCTGAAGCCGTATTCTCAAAGCCGCCGGTGAAAAAGCGGAAAAAACAACAGTATGAATAGCTCCCACCCTGGCGCAAGCCAGCATAGAAATTACGGCTTCGGGAATCATCGGCAGATAAATTCCCACCCTATCCCCCTTTTTCACTCCCAATTTTTTCAAAGCGTTGGCGAGTTTATTTACCTCTTTGAAGAGTTCCTGATAAGTTAAGATTTTTGCCGCCTCCCATGTCGGTTCCGGCTCCCAGATTAAGGCAATTCTGTCTTTAATTTTCTTGAAACCCGAGGAATTCTTTTCAAAGACGTTCTCGGTGATATTCAATTTCCCAGCTGCAAACCACTGGAAATACGGCGGTTTGTGCTCAAACGCTTTTTCCCATTTTTTTCTCCAAAAAAGCTCTTTTGCCAGTTTTTCCCAAAACTTAATCGGATTTTTTTCCGCTTTTTTGTAAATTTTTTCCTTATTTACCCAAGCTCTTTTTTTAAAATCTTCCGTGGGATAATAAAGATCCTCTCTTTTAATCATTATTCCATTATATAAGAAACTAAAAAGCCGCGCAACGCACGACTTGGGGAGAAAAAGGTTCTCGTAGAGATTTCTAGAGTTTTTTACCTATGAATTCGCTAAATTCCGCCAATCGGCAAGCATAACCATATTCATTGTCATACCAAGCCACGATTTTCACCAAATTATCAATGGCCATGGTTGATGCTGCGTCAACAATGGCGGAAAAAGAGTTACCGATATAATCGGAAGAAACCAGCAACGCGTCTTCTATGCCTAAAATTCCATGGAGTTCTTTCTGCTGAGAAGCTTTTTTGAAAATATAGTTTATTTCTTCAGTCGTTGTTTTTTTCTTGACTTCGCAAATCAAATCCAGAACCGAAACAGTCGCGGTGGGAACTCGGAAAGCAATACCGTCCAATTTTCCTTTCAACTCGGGAATAACGCTTCCAATGGCTTTGGCAGCTCCAGTCGTGGTAGGAATTATGTTTAAAGCGGCTGCTCTCGCTCGTCTCAAGTCTTTATGAGCCAAATCAAGAATTCTCTGGTCGTTCGTATAAGAATGAATCGTGCTCATAAATCCTTTAACGACCTTAAAATTATCATTTAAGATCTTTAGTACCGGCGCCAAACAATTAGTGGTGCAGGAAGCCATTGATATTATGTTGTCTTTTTTAGGTTCGTATTTTTCTTCATTAACCCCTAAAACAAAAGTCGGCACTTCCTCTGATTTTGAAGGCGCCGAAATGAGTACTTTTTTTGCGCCGGATTGCAAATGTTTTTTTGCTCCTTCGTATTCAGTAAAAATACCCGAGCATTCCAGAACGAGGTCAATTCCCAAATCCTTCCAGGGCAGTTTTGAAGGATCTTTCTCGGCCAAAACCTGAACTTTTTTCCCATCAATCAGAATATTTTTTCCGTCAGATTTTACCGCTTTTTTGTAAATCCCGTATATTGAGTCGTATTTTAACAAATGGGCCAGGGTTTCGGGCTCCGTCAAATCATTAATCGCCACCACTTCCAAATTAGGGTGATTATCCAAAATCCTCCTGAAAACAGGCCTGCCTATTCTTCCAAAACCATTGATGGCGATTTTTGCCATGATTATTCTTTAATATTTAAAAGATTGACGATTTTCTCTTTATCAAATCCCGGCACAATCTGACCGTCAATATCTATCACGGGCACCTCTAGTTTTCCAGATTTTTCTATCATCTCCTCCATCGCTATTTTGTCTTTTGAGACATCAATATCCTCAAACTTAACATCGTGTTCTTTCAAGAACTCTTTCAATGTAAAACAATAAGCGCAGGAAGGCGTGGAATAAATTTTTACGGTCATCTTATCCGGCTTATTTCTTCAACTCGCAACCTGACAGCTCGCTTAAATTCTCCAGCGTTAATTCTCCCAACTGCCTATTTCCGCCGGAAAAGTCCCAGGTTGGGAAGGCCTCAATCTTGGCGTCTACACACGCCGCGACAACGGTATTGCTCGCGCTGTCCCAGCATTCAATATAATTTACGTACTGGAACGCCTCGCCAAAAAGTTTCTTTTGGTTGGCGCAATGAGCACACCAAGAAGCGCCGTAGAATTTCGCTCCTTTTTCCGTCAGGCATTTGGCAAAGTCAACCACCGAAGCAGATGCTGGCTGTAGTTCTTGATTCTGTTCCTCTGTAACAACAGGGGTTTCGGGCTGGCCACCAACAGCAGCTTGTCCTTTTTCTTTCAGGTCTTTTCCCAAGTCAATATAGATTAGGGCCCCGGCAACCAAAAGACCGGCAACAATAATCGCAATGGATATTAAATTTTTGTTTTTAATCTCGACCATAATATTTTATATTACTACAAATATAATTTTCAAGCAAGGGCGCTCAAATAATTATAGCACCTTTTTATTTTTCAAATTCAATGATTCATCCAACTCATATTCTATCAGACCACCATAAGGAATTTCCAGATTGATTATATCTTTATCCGAGATTTTTTCAACGTATTTTACTATTGCCCGTAAGCTGTTATGACTGGCGACTATTAAAACATTTTTTCCGTTTTTCAAATCTTTTTCAATATATTTTTTGTAAAAAGGAGTTGTTCTCTTGGTCACCGCTTTCAGGCACTCCCCTCCGGGTGGAGAAACCTTATAACTCCTCCGCCAAAGATGGACTTTTTCCTCTCCGTATTTTCGCATTGCCGTTTCTTTATTTTCACCCTGTAATCTGCCGTAATACCTTTCATTCAGTTTCTCTGAAACAAAAACAGGAAAGCCGCCTTGGCTGATGTCTGTAAAATGCCCCCATTTTTGCGTCTTTCCGCCGTCAAGATGGATAAAAACAGGGTATTTTTTGTTGCCTCCTTCAAAAAGCCGTGCCACCGTATCTTCGTTTCTGAACAAGGGAGACGTGTAGATTTTATCAATCTGAAACTGAAATATTTTCTCTGCCAGTTCTTTTGCTTTATAGGTTTCGTTCTCGTTCAAAGGAACGTCAACCCAACCAGTAAATCTGTTTTCTTCGTTCCATTGGGATTTAATATGGCGTAATAAAACTAGTTTAGGCATGAAGTTCTTCTTCTATCTTAACTAATCTGTTATATTTTACCATTCTTTCTTTGGGAAAGGGAGCGCCTGATTTTATGAATTCAGCGCCGACACCAACCGCTAAATCTGCGATAAAATCGTCTTTTGTCTCCCCTGCCCTGTTCGCCACCATAATTTTCCAGCCGGTCGCTGAAGTTTGCCTCCTGCCGAGTTTGCCTTCATCTCCCACCCTTCGCTTCGCTCGGGTAAAAGATTTTGCCAGTTTTGCCGCCTCTATTGTTTCGCTCACTGTCCCAATTTGATTCGGTTTTAAAATTAAACCGGAACAGGAATTATTTTCTTTTGCTAACTTTATCCTTTCGATATTTGAAACCGTCAAATCATCGCCGAAAATCAACGCCCTCTCCCCTATTTCATTTTTTAATTCCGCAAAACCTCCAAAATCTTCTTCATGAAACGGGTCTTCAATTAAAATAATGGGGTATTTTTCCGTTAAATCTTTGTAAAACTCTGATAATTGTTCCCTAGAAATAGTTTTTCCGTCTACCTTATAATTTCCATCTTCATAAAACTCGGATGCGGCCGCGTCTATGGCGAACTTTATATTTTCTTTATGCCCCGTTTTTCCGGCGGCCTCCAAAATCAAGTCAAAAGCGTCGGTAATTTTTTCTATTGGCGCCGTGAAAGCGCCCTCTTTGCTCAATCCTACGTTCTTTTTGCCGAATTTTTCCTCCAAAATTTTCTTGAGAGAATTATAAATTTCTTTGCCGATTCGGAAATTTTCTTTAAAAGTTTCTTTTTGCGGCACTATCATAAACTCCTGAAAAGCCAGACCGGATTCCGCATGCTTTCCGCCTTCAACCATATTAAAACTCGGCTTTGGTAGATTTATCAGAGGATTGCATTCTGCTAACCGGGAAATATAACGATAAAGGGGCAATTTTTGCCTGGCGGCGGCGGCGCGGCAAACTGCCATTGAAACAGGTAAAATCGCGTTGGCTCCCAAGCGGGACTTGTTTTTCGTCCCGTCCAGCTGAATTAAGAACTCATCAACCTTTTTCTGGCTTGATAAATCCTCTTTCTCTATTACCCGAGCGAAGCGAAGGGTGGAAAAGAACGAATATTCTTTGACTGCGGGGAATATAATTTTTTCTATGTTTTCGATCGCTTTTTTTGTTTCCAAAACCGCTGCTTCGTATTTGCCCGTTGAAACGCCCGAGGGAACGGAAGATCTAAACTTCCCGAAATTAGTTTTTAATTCAACTTCCACAGTCGGCTTGCCGTTGGAATCAGAAATCTCCCGGGCTTTGATACTTTTAATTTTAGATTTTTCCGCCATTTTTTTATTATAGCAAAGAGGGGTTTTTTGGCAAAAAAAAGGCCGGTTGCGAATATCAAAATAGTAAGAATTTTGAGCAACCGGCAAACAAAAGGTAAGAAAGGAATCCACGATAATGATAGAGGGTCATTTTTTTTCCGCCTCGGCCTTGCAGTCAACGCAGAGATCAGCGAACGGTAAAACCTTCAATCGTTTGAGAGGGATTTTTTTTCCGCATCCCTCACAGTAACCATACCCACCGTTATTCAATTTCTCAAGCGCCCGATCGACCTTGATCAGGTGTTCTTTCAGGAAATCAGCCCTGACAACGTTAACCGAGAAGATTTCCGGATTATCTTCTCGATCCGCTGGATGAGTCCGGACAGTAAATCCTGCCTGCGGTTGACGACATACAGCTTGTGCCGTCTGTAATTGAGATAAAAATTCGCTTCGTTTTCCGATCAGCAGACTTCTGATTTCGCCCTTCATTGTTTACCCTCCTCTTTTCAGTAAGTAGCCCTCAACGGCCAAGATGTAAGCACCGATCCGTAATAAAAAAACTGCCATATACCTTAATTTCTGCCTTAGCCACCTGATTCTCTCAACCCTCCTCACATTCTCACCCCCTTCCTTTCCTTGAAATATGAAAAAAGAGCAATTAATTTAGTGTAACAAAAAAACGCCACAAAAGTCAATTGGCGTATCTTAGCGTCTCGCCAGAGTATAACTTCCGCCTTTGTATCGGTATTGTTCTTATTTAATAACTTCCGGAATTTCTTCAATTAAGTCGGCTGCCATTAATGACTCCCCGAATTTTCTGCCTGCCATTTCTCCTGCGACTCCGTTAATATAAGCGGCTGCCTGAGCGGCCTGAAATGGGGTTATTCCCCGCGCCATTAAAGCGCCGGCAATTCCTGCCAAGGTATCGCCTGTCCCACCGACAGTCATAAACGGAGAGCCGGTTTTGCTGAGCGCAACTTCCTTTCCGTCAGAGATGATATCAACTGGTCCTTTTAACAAAATCGTTGTTTGAAGCCGTAAGGCCTCTTCTTGAACCGCTTTTATCTTTTCCTCTTCCGGTAATTTATATACCTCTCTTTTTGTCAGAACAAAGAATTCGTAAGTATGGGGAGTAATTAAAAATGGCTTGCCGGAAATAATCTGCGGATTTTTAGCCAAGGAGTCAATTGCATCTGCATCAATCACAGCCGGCACTGAAATCTCAGAGAGATACTCCAAAATTGTTTCCTGTGTTTCTGCGGTTCTGCCTGCCCCGCCGCCGATTACTACTGCTGTTTTGCCGCGGGATACGGCTTTCGCGCTTTCGGTCATTGAAATCAAGATGGACAAATGTTCTTTGGTCAGCCAATCGCCTTTAAGAGGAAAAGACGCTAAATCCGGCTGAAAAGAAGCGATAATATTGGCCGCTCTTTTCGGGGCAATAATTCTGACCATATCTACGCCGGCGCGAAAAGCGGCCAAAGCCGAAAGAGCCGGAGGGCCGGAATAAAATTCCGAACCGCCGATTACCAATAAAAGTCCGAAGTCATATTTTCTGACGTCTGCCGGTCTGACTTTGTAAATCTCTTTTAATATTTTTTTATTGACTTCTATCATATTGTTTTTCTCCTTTATTTATCTCTTCGACTATGCTTTTTGTTGTTTTCTCAAAAAAGCGGGGGCTTCCCAGATTTGTTCTTTTGCCAAAAATTCTTTCTCCGCATCCTCTGTTTCCTTCTTTATTTGAAGGGCATTTTTCCTGATTTTTATTTCCGTCCCTTTTTCAAAAATGCTTGCGGGGCGAACTTCAATTCCTTCCTCTGGTTTTTCTTCTGTCGGCGGAGGCAACGGCTCTTTTTTCTTAATTTTTGCTTTAACTTTGGCCTTTCCGGGTTTTGATTCCGGTTTTATTTTTTTTCTGCGCCTTATTCTTTTCTTTTTCGGTTGAGGCGGAATTTTTTTGGGGATTCTCTTTTTTCTGATCTTCCGCGGTTTTTTCTCTTTTTCGGAAAGGGCTTTTGCTCCGCAACCTACGGCCAAGAGCGCCACCTTGATTTTGTCCTGGTATTTTTTATCTTGAGAGATGCCGAAAATAATTTTGGCTTCAGGGTTGACCAGTTCAAAAATCGTTTTGGAAATCTGGGAAACATCAGAAAGAGACAATTCTTTTTCTCCTGTAATGTTGAACAAAACCCTTTTGGCTCCCCTGATAGTGTAGGGATAAAGCGGGCAATTCAGGGCTTTTTTTATGGCTTCAAGCGCGCGATTGGCTCCCCCCTGAACCTCAACCGTGTTCAAATAAGCAAATCTGCCCTGTCCCTGTAAGATTGTCCTCAAATCGGCAAAGTCAATGTTGATTAAACCCGGCAAATAAATGGTTTCAATCAGTCCTTCCAAGCTCTCGGCCAGATTTCTATTAATGGCGGACAGCGCTTCTTTTAAGGGAGTGCTTTTATCAATAATCTGGAAAATTTTGTCATTGGGCAAAATAACAATAGCATTAAGATAGGGTCTCAATTTCTGTAGTGCTTCTCTGGCGATTTCCTGCTTTTTTTCCCCTTCAAACTTGAAGGGCATGGTAAAAGCCCCCAACGTAATGGCGCCTGAACTTTTGGCGATTTTGGCGAAAATAGGGCTGGCTCCGGAGCCCACTCCGCCGCCAAGGGAACCCACCAAAATACAAAAATCCTGTCCGTTAAAAAGACCTTTTATCCTCTCTTTTTCACTCAAAGCGGCTTCCTTTGCTAATTCGTAATTCATCCCTGTTCCCAAGCCGTGAGTTAGATTTTCTCCAAACTGAAAACGGAGGACAGTCCTCCGCAAAGTTCTTAATGCCTGCAAATCGGTGTTAGCCGCAACAAAAGTGGCCTTTTTTATTCTGGAAGCGATTTCCGAAACAATGTTGCCCGCTCCCCCGCCAACTCCAACTACCCTGACCTTTGTCTTTTTAATTTTCTCTTTTTCGAGTTCGGGCTCTCCACCAACGCGCTGGTGAGGAGTTTTTTTTATTTTCAATGCCTTTTTAATTTTCTTCACCATATTCCTTTGGTTAGTATAGCCCTTTGAAAAAATAAAGGCAAGTTCTCCCGTCAATTTTGGCGGGTTTTTCTATTTATTCATTGTTCAAGAAGCGAAAAGTGGAAAGCATCTGTTGGAATTGGTTTGAAAATTCAGAATTTGCCAGAGAAAATTTATACAAATAAGAGCCGTCCGGGGATTCCCAATAAGCTCTTTTTTGGCCGCCACAATCAACAAATTCCATTTCTATATTGTTAATTGTTTTCTTCTCTTCAATCTGACACCAGGCAATATTCTTCTTTTTTTCTTTCGTCTCGCCTTTAAACTTATTCCAATCCTCTATAAATAAAGTTATCGGACTGGAAGTATCAAGAAAGCTGACTCCTCCGACGGTTCGGGTGTACCATTTACATCCGTGACCTGATTCCAAATCAATTAATTCCGGCGGACAAAAAACCATATGGGGCTCTTTTGCGCTTCTCAATAAGTTGGGGCCGTAATTCCAGCCATCAGGATACTTTATCCGGAAACCATATTCTTTATTTTCATAAACCTTCCAATCAGCGGTTTCGTCTCTGACAACTTTTTCCGGCCCTTTTATTTTGGGGAAATCATAAAGAGAAATTATCTGTTTCGTAATATCTCTTGCGAAATCAAAAATCCCTGTTCCGACAATAGTCGCCAGAACAACGGCAATTAAGAGGGAGTTCCAGTTGGTCTTATCTTGCCTGATAAACATATTTTTAATCTATCAAAAAATTGCCGTTTTGGCAATTTTAGAAGCAATACCATTCAAGTCATCAATCACCAACTAAATTGCATCTGATCCTTCTTTCATGGGGATTTCGTTGATTCGGGCAATAATCGCTTCTTTCTGCGCCTTGTCTAATCTTTGGTCTAATTTTGGATATAAGATTTCTTCTTCAACCCGCCGATGAGTCGTCAACAATTCCTGAAACCCCGAAATATCCGGCTTATTCCTTGTCGCTAAATTATTTTTAACTTCATTTAACATTCCAAGCATTACGTCGTGCTCTTTTACCAAGTTATTAGCGATTTTACAAATTTCCGATTCCAACGGTTCGCAAAACCTAAATACCACTCTTTCTTCAATAAAAATGTGTTTATCCAATTCCCATCTGAATTCGCCAAATAACTTCTCTGCCGATTCAATATCTTTAATTAAAGTGTCTCTGAACGCGAGTAACAATAAACCAATCAGGGCGTGATGGCCGAGCATTGTTTCTGAAATCTCATTTGAGTTTTTCATAAGTAATTTGTTAATACTTATTTTTTAATTGGTAATTTGAAATAAAAAGTTGTGCCTTTATCCTCTCCTTCGGATTCAAACCAAAGCTTGCCGCCCGATTGTTCAATAACCGCATTGGCGATATAAAGACCGAGTCCTGTTCCCCCTCCCGGTCCTGCCCCGCTTCCCGGATCCATCCTAATAACATTTGAAGCCCTGAAAAATCTTTCAAAAACCTTCTTTTGTTCCATTTTCGGGATTCCCGCGCCGTTATCTTTTACGCTGGTTTCCAAGAATCTTCCCGTTTTGTCTTTTTTAATTTCCACCAATACCTTGCCCTTTATGTCAGGACGGCGATATTTAATGGCGTTTTCAATTAAATTCTGAAGCAATTGTTTTATTCTGCCCGAATCAACATTAACTTCGGGCAGAGAGTTAGAAGGCGGAGCATAAGACAAAGAGGCGTTATTCTTTTCAGCGAACGGGATGAGTTCCTTGACGCTTTCCGCCACCAGTTCTTCCAATTTTTTGGGAACCAGTTTAAGTTCCAATTTTCCTTCGGTAATTTTGGTAACATCCATCAGCCCGTTTACCAATTTAATCATCCTCTCGTTGCCTAAAAAGGCCTCTTCTAAAATCTCTTTTTGTTTTTTTTCAATTTTTCCGAAGTCGCCGGCCAATAACATCTCTAAGTTTCCTTTTATAACCGAGAGAGGGGTGCGCAACTGGTGAGAGGTAGTGGAAACAATCTCGGTTCTCATCTGGTCAAGCAATTTCTGTTCGGTAATGTCTTCAATCAAAAATATGTGGCCGATTACCTCTTCTGAATCCTTCAGCATAACAACGGGGGTCAGCAATAAACTGAGGAATTTATTCCCTTTCGCGACATTTTTAATCCCGACCGTCTTTTTTTCTATTACGCACTGATTGTGGCATGCCTCTAAATCAACGATGCCTTCAAAATATTTTTTAATCCTGTCAATTGCCACTTCGCTTTCCGGAATCTCCAAAATGCGGCTGACGGCCGGATTTTTAAGAAGAACTTTGTCATTTAAATCAAGGAGGAGAAATCCGACGGTTAAGCTGTTAATTGACGCCACCAATTTCGCCTGCTCTTGTTTAATTTCCCTGGTTCTTTCTTTAACTTTAATTTCCACTCCTTCCTTTTCTTTCTGGATGTCCTCGGCCAAGCTCAGAAGTATCAACCGTGCCTCATTCAGCTCCTTAACTTTAGATTGCAGTCCGAGTTCCGCCTTCTTGCGCTCGGTAATGTCTCTGTCTATCCCTCGGTAGCCTTTTAAATTTCCTTTTTTATCCAATATAGGAATTCCGCTAGTTTCGAGCAAAACCTTGGTTCCATTTTTATGGACATTCCAGTTCTCAAGCCAGGGAAAAGGTTCTTTTTTTTGGATTATATCTCCAAATATTTTACCTATTTTTTCAGCTTCATCTTTTGGCATTAAGTCAAAAGGTGTTTTACCTAATACCTCGCTGGCTTCGTATCCTAACAGATCCTTAACCCTAGAGCTTGAATAAGTATATTGTCCTTTTTCATCAACCTCCCACACCCAATCAGAAACGGTCTTAATTATATTTTTAAATTTCTTTTCGTTCTCCCGCAGCGCCTCTTCCGCCAGCTTACGCACTAATGACAGGTAGGTAAGCAAACTCGCAATGAGAACAAAAATTAAGACTCTAATAAGCGCCTCCAGGAGTATCACGGATTCACGCGTAAAGAGTGTGACGAGAAAGAAATAGACGCCCGCAATAACAACAGAGAAAGCAAGTCCGCGCTTTGCGTAATAGGCGCAGGCGATAATAATAGGAATATAAAAGAGGTTCTGAAAAATTATGGAATAACCGGAGGAAAGGCAAAAGATGCTTATCGCGATGACCAGAACCGTGATCGCAGCCAATGCGACAAAAGTTGCCCGATTTGGCTGAAAACGGATGTTTGAGGAAGAACTCTGATTCATATATTTTTCAAAATTATGCTCCGCCCAATTTCTTTTTAGGCTTCTCAATTTCTTTTTTTAATTCTATCATCTTTAATTCCCGGCCCATCATAATTTTATTCATTCGTTCCAATTCTTCATTCTTTTGTTTCAATTCTTCCTCGGCCTTTTTGCGCTCGGTGATGTCGGTAGAAATTAGTATAGCGCTAACAATATTCCCCTCGGTTTTTATCGGCACTACTTTCGTACTAAACCATAGGGTGCCAAACTTTGGTATGACCGAACAAACTTCATAAGTCTCTGGCTTCCCTGTTTTGAAAACGTTTGCTAATGAATTTCTCATTGTATCGTGTTGTTCTTTTGGCACATATTCATAGAGTGACTTTCCAACGGTTTCTTCTATGGTATATGGAGATATGGTTTTGTTAATAAGTTGGATGGTGCTTTTGCTGTCTACTATCATAATAATGTCATTGGTATTTTCTGTTAGGGATGACCATCTTATCTCATTCTTCTTCAATTGTTCCTCCGCCTGCTTGCGCTCGGTGATGTCCCAAAAAATGCCTAATATCCCAACGATATTGCCATTTTCATCTTTGACGGGCGTTTTGACTGTATGCACAAAAACTTTTTGCCCATCCTGGATATACTCCTCTTCTATGTCCTCTGTGTTTCCTGCCTCCATAATTCTTTTATCATCGCTTCTGTATTTTTCAGCCAATTCCTTTGTAAAAAAATCGTAATCTGTTTTCCCGAAAATTTCCCCGTCTTTAACCTTTAAGTCCCGCGCGAAGTTATCATTGCAAAACTCATAAACCGAATTTTTGTCTTTAAAAAATATTTTTTGCGGTAAATTTTCAAGCAACGCTTTGTACTTACTCTCACTATCTTTTATATTTACCATATTTTTTATTCCTTTCTTTATTATTTTTTAAAACTTTTAATTATTTTCCCGAACCTTTTATTTTTTAGAATCACGCTCCACCCGATTTCTTTTTGAGTTCCTCGATTTCTTTTTTTAATTCTATCACTTTTAATTCCCGGCCTGTCATAATTTTATTCATTCGTCCCAATTCTTCAATTTTTGATTCGAGCTCCTGGGCCAGTATTTTTAATCCTTCTTCCGCTTTCACGCGTTCGGTGATTTCTTTCTGCAAATTTTCCAACATTTTGTTGAAAGAATCCGCCATTTCTCCAATTTCATTTTTAGATTCAACTTTAACTCTCTTGCTCAAATCGCCCTTGGCAATGATTTTGGTAATTTGGGTGAGATTTTTGATCGGTCCGGAAATAAAGCGCGAGATAGCAAGGCTAAGCAATAATACAATTATAAACAAAATTTTCGCTGAAAAAGCGATATCTGTATTTGCTTTCTTAATCAGAGTTAATTCCGCGCTGAGATCTATCGCAGACAATACCGCTCCGACATGCTGCCCTTTGGCATCGTTAAAACCGAATCCGCCGCATATAAAGGTCTTTTCCTTCGCCTGTATCTGTCCAAACAACGTCTTTCCTTTTTCCACTTTTTCGAAATTGTCATCTGTAAAACATTTTGATGCCGGTTTTAATTCTGCCGTGCTGCTAATGACCAGATGTTTTTCCAAATCGTCCCAATTATTTCTTAATCCCGCCACCTGTCTGGCAGAAGACCAATCGTCTTTATTCAAAAATTCCTTATCGGCAACAATGCTGAACTCATCGCCGGTCTCTCCTTTTAATATGCTCAAAAAATGCCCAATTTCTTCTCCCAGTTCCACATAGCCGATTAACTGGTCTTTATAGAAATATGGCATAACCACTCTTAAGGCAAAGGCGGTTTTGCCCAATTCCAAACCGCTGCTGGCTTTTTGGGTGTTTTCGGCTTCTTGAAAAGTAAATCTGGTAATTTCGTCCCCGTAGATATCCTTATTGTGGACCCTTAAAAAGACAAAGCCGTCCGGCAAAATAAAATACCAATGAGTTATGTGATATTTATTTTTAAGATTTTCAAATAGCGGACTGGTATAATCGTAGAGTTTTTCCCTGTCTTTTTTCAAGTATATTTCTTTTATGGCCGGATCCTGAATTATAACTTCAAGGGTAGACGACAGAATATCGGTGTCGCGCGCCTGGAGATTGTGAAAGTCAGATTTAACGTCTCTGATTTTTTCTGCCGCCATTTCTTCAAAATGTTTATTGAAAGTCCTGCTGGTATTTATATAAAATATAACCGTAACCAATAAAATCACCAGCGAAAAGCTGATGATCAGTTGCGTGATAATTTTTAGATTTCTAAATACTTTAAACATTTTACTTGCTGCCAGCCAATATCTTTTTGATTTTCTCCACCACCTCTTTCAGAGACACATTGGCTTTCACCCAATAGTCCTCGGCTCCCAGTTCTTTGCACTTTTGGACGTCCTCCGGCTTGTCGCCAAGATTTGTCAACATGACTACCGGAATATCTTTGGTCTCCCGGTCTTTTTTCATCATTTTCAGCATTTCAATGCCGTTCATTTTAGGCATCATAATATCAAGCAGAATAAAATCCGGCTTTTCTTTTTTGAGAGCCGCCAGCCCCTCTTCGCCGTTAAAAGCCAGAGAAACCTTAAATCCCTCCAGCTCCAATTTTCTCTGATACATTCGCACGACCATCGGATCGTCTTCAACTAACAATATTTTGTTTGCCATAATTTTTCCGTTAATTAATTTTTGTTTATATTATTTATATTTCTTCGGTTAGTTTTTTTGCCAGTAAATAAGCCGGCATTAGAGCCATAATAATGATGATTATTGTCACCAAAAGAGTTAAACGGCTGGCGGAATTGGCTGTTTCAATAATGCCTGTCTGCAAGCGCGAGGCCTCCAGCATCCCGATTACTTTCCCTTCGCTATTTTTCAAAGGCAAAAAGGCGGCCAGATAAGGTCTTGAGAAAATCGTGGTTCTGCCTGTCATCCCCTCCCCCTTGCCCAAGACCTGCTCTATAACCTTGGAATCGGTCTGTTTCGCTCCGACATTTCTTGTTTTCAAGTCCGGACCCAAAATAGTGGTGGCTACCAATGAGTCGCCTTTATAAACAGCTGTTTCCAAGCCGGTAATTTTTTTCATTCTGTCGGCGAAAGCGTTATCAACGATAAATCCGCCAATTACTATCCCGACAAGATTATCTTTTGAATCATAAACAGGAGCCGCTCCCCTGATTGAGAGTTTTTCTGTTTGGGTCGGCTCAATCGTGACATAAGAGATGCCGGCCAAGGCCTGGCTGGCTGCTTTCTCCTGGCTGACATTATCTCCCTTGACAGTCAGCGCGTGAGCTCTCAAAACCACCTCTCCTTCTTTATCGGCAATAGTCAGAAAATCCAGAGACGCTTCATTCATCAGTTTTTGCGATACTTCTTCAAGGGCGGAAAAATTATTTTCTGAAAGAGCGGATACCATTTCTTTGTTTTCAGATATAAATCTGGCGCCGGATAATGCCTCGCTTTTCATTCGGGAAAAACTGTATTCCAAGGCCCTGACATTGGAAATTAAGTTAACTTCTGCCTCGCCTTCCATATTGTCCAAAAGAATGGCCGAAAAAGTAAGAGTAACGATAATGCTGATGAAAAGAGCCATACCGACAAAAATTAAAAGCATCTCTTCTTTGATGCGGGCTTTAAGATGCTGCCAGCCCCAGACAGTCAAAAAAGTGAAACCTATCGCTTTTAAAATATGTTCCGAAATCCAGAGCGGAATTATTTCTTCGGCTCTCAGGCCGATAACGGTCAAAATTGAAGAAATCGCCAAAAAAATAAAAGCCAGAAACAATGGCTTTAACGACTTTAACTCTTCTCCTTTATATCTCTTTATTGCTAAAACAGCTATCAAGGCAAGCAAAAAAGTTGCCGCAATATGAACAGACAATAGAATGCCGGAAATTGCCGGCAAAACAATTATTGCTTCAAAGACCGGCTTTTTAGGCGGTTTTTCCAGCCATAAATTCAATAAAATAAAAAATAAGCCGAGCAGATAAGCGAACAGGAAAACAGTCAGCCAGATATCGCTTTTCACTCCCAGAGAATTAACAACATTCCAGCCGGCAAAAAGCAAAAACCCAAGACCCTTCAGAAATGTTTTCATTTCCTTCTTAATCAAAAAGGCGTCAAAAGCCAGCCAAGACAGCGCGAAAAGAACAACCGCTCCGAAAAATTCAAGGGCAAAATGAAAATTGTTTAACCAAAAATCTGCCAACATACTTATTCTTATAATATTATACTGCTTATAATATTATACTACAAATTTACCCCGTTAGAAAAACACCACATCTCTCCGGTGGGAAATTATCTTGCGTATAATCCTTCGACTCTATTTTTTATTTCTTCTTTGCTCAGAATGCCAATATAGGTTTCCTTAACTTTCCCTTCCTGATTGATAAAATAGGTTGCCGGCAAAGCGCTAATTTTATACGACTCCCCCACCTCCCCCTTTTCATCCAACAACACCTTTAAAACATAATCCCCTCTTTTGATAAAATTTGAGACAATGCTTTTGTCTTCCAAATTATTTATTGTCAACAAAACAATGTCTTTGCTCTCTTTGATTTCCTGAAAGTAAGATTCCAATATCGCTATCTGGTCTTGGGCGGCCGGATTCCAAGTGGTCCAAAAAGTTAAAACAATAATCTTGTTTTCAAAATCTGAGAGTTTAACTTTTTCCTCTTGGATATTCAGTAACTCAAAATCCGGAGCCAAATAATCTGCTTTCTTAATTTCCGATATTTCTTTTAATGTCTCTTCTCCCGGTCCAATGGTTATTTCTTCTTTTGGCTCTTTTTTAAAAAATTGAGAAACAGCCAGATAAATCAGAACCGTTCCGGCAATTAAAATCAGGGGTATTGCTAATAATTTTATAAATCTTTTCATTTTTCGGAGCCACCGATTATTTCTCCAAAATAATTCAAGATTTTGTTAAATACTCCCTTCTTTTCCGTCAAAGGAATGTTTACCGATATTGGGGAATTCTTTTTTGCTTCTAATTCTTTTGAACTGACATTTTCAAAATCGCGGCTGGAAACCTTTAATTTATATTTGCCCGGAGGAGCCAAAAACCCGTATTCGCCTTCCTGGCCGGTCACTTGCGGATTTTTTTGCCCAAAGGCCCCGCCGTCCCAGACCGACCAGGCGTTGCTGCTTTCGTCAAAAACATAAAGAGTAATATTCGCTCCCTTAATCCGCTGGTTGTCTTTTTGATTGTAAAGGAAGCCCGGCGCCAGAACTTTTAAGTTGGCGATTTCTCGCTCCTGATAATTATTAGCTTCGTCGTGAGCAGTAATTTCTATGGCGTAATCGCCGGGCGCTGTGAAATTAAACTGGCTTTCCCAAAGTTGAGTTGCCTTGTTGAAATTAAGAGCGAAAATTATTCCCTGGCTCTTTAAATTTACCTCTTTTGCTTCTCCGGCCACTGATATCAAAATTTTATAATCAGTATTTCCGAATAATCTTATGACGCCGTCTTCATCGGGAAAAAGAATCAAAGATCCGGCAGAAATCAAACTGGTGCCGATGCGGGGAGGAGTGGTGTCAATCGTCAAATTTTGCGCCTCCAGATAAGTGATGTTTCCCGCTCTGTCTGTAACTCTTACTCTCATCTTGTAACTTCCGTCAGCTAAAGGAAAACGATGCTGAAACTTAAAATCGGCTTTCAATTCCTGATAGCCGCTGGTAATTATGGCTTTATACCAGTCAACGATATTGAAAGAATATTCCACGTATTCAATTCCTGAAAAATCATCATTAGCTTTCCCGGAAAAAGCGGGCTTGGTGACATTGGTCAGCTGAGGACCCAGTATTTTGAATTCGCCCTTGGGAGCGACATTATCAACAATAATGTTTATTACCTTTTCTGCATAGTTAAATCCGTCGCCCACAACTATTTTTACTTTATAATCGCCTTTCGGAATTGCGGAGAGATCCCATTTGTAAACATTGGGCGTTTTTGATAAGGTGGCGAGGTTTCCGGCTACGCTGATCCACTTTTCATCTTTCTTTTGATAAAGAATTTCAGAAGTGAGAGAGTCATTATCTGAATCTTCCGCCTGCCAATTAATTTCTTTTGTGCCTCCTAAAAAGTCCCCGTCTTCTGGATTTGAAACGGAGAGTTGGGGAGGATTATTTAAAATAACCTTGTCTTTAATCTGGGAAGTGTTACCGGCTAAATCGGAGACGGACAAAGAAAAATTGTTGAAGCCGTGAGTTTTTAGATTTACGTCTTTGATAATAAACTTTCCATCTTTATCGGTTTCGGTTTTATAGTTTCCGTTTTCCAAAATAAGTTCTACTTTAGTTTTCGGTTCGCTCTTGCCCTGGAAAATAACCTGAAACCCCTCTAATTCCAGATTGGTATCCATGCTGCTGTCAACGGGCTTTTCCGGTTGGGGAAGCTCAATTATCGGAGATGCCGGGGGGACGGTATCAACATTGAAACTTCTGGAAATTTTAACCGAGCGGTTTAAAACGTCTTCCGCTTTGATTAAAAGAGGATATTTGCCGTCCGGCAACGGCGGAGAAATGGAGATTTCAAATTTTTCGTTTAACGAGTTGAAGTTTTTGTCAGCAGCCAACGCCTCTTTCCAGGTTTCGCCTTGGTCTAATGAGTATTTTACTGAAAGGATTGTATTCTCGGGGCTGGTTACGAGTCCCGTAATTACAGGAGAGCTATTATTGGTAAAATAATTTGCCGAGATATTTAAAGATAAGTGAGGCAAATTATTTTTAATGGTGAAGTTAGAAGAAGGACTGCTGATTTTTTCCGTACCGTCGTCCGCCGTCACTCTCAAAAGATAATTAGAGCCGTCGCCCAATTCCGCGGTGTCAATTTTGTATGATGTTCCCGGCAAATCCGAAGCAATAAAATCCCAGCTGACTCCTCCGTCATTTGAGTACTCTATTGAAAAAACCAGCTTGTCCTCATTTGAGTCCGAGGCAACCCAATTTATTTCTTTTTCTCCGGAAATTATCTTTTCAAAAGACGAGGTGATGCTTATTTTCGGCGGACTGTTCAATTTCACTTTCAAAACCACTTCTTCGCTTTCTTCGCCTTTTTCGTTGACGCCGACAATGCTAAGGGTATTCTGACCTTTATTGGCCGCGCTTAAAGAAACGTTGTTAATCCTAAAAATCCCGTCATCTGAGGTCTGAACTGGAAACCGGGTCACCCCATTTAATGTGAGCAGAATTTTAACGTTGGGCTGGCTATTGCCGAAAACATTAATGAACGGCAATGTGAAAATTTGATTGTTGAGGGGTTCTTTGATTATCGGTGGCGGCGGCCCGTAGCGCTCAACGAAGAAACTTTTTCCCGAGGTAATTACCTCTCCCCTGTTTCCGACCAAATCTTCGCCCGAAACAGAAATGACCGCTTTTCCCGGATAACCCCTTTGCACAGAATAAGATGCAGAAAATTCTATACCGCTTCCTCTCGCTTCAACTGTTACGGGCTGGCCTCCTTGCTGGGTGATTTTTAAATTTGGCAACGCCTTTATTTCTTCTGAAGCCGTAATTTTTAATTCTATTTTATCTACGTCTTTAACCGGAGATGGCGGAGAGATGGAAATATCAAAAGTCGGATTGGTATTATCTATGGAAAAGGTTTCAGAAAAGGCGTCCCCAAAATCATAACCGTCAAGAGCAACTACCCTGATTTTGCAATTTCCATCCGGTACTTTCGTAGTATCAAAATTATAACTTCCGGTATAGATTTCGTCTCTCGCAACTTCCTGACACTCCTTTCCCATTTCATCGCAATAAAAAAAGGTCATCGGCTGACTTTTGAGGGCCGCGTTACCGGAATCCGGGTCAAAAACCGAATAATTAAAGGTTATGATGCCGCGGTATTTTCCCGAAAGCTTGGTTCCAAATTTAACTTCCGGAGAAGTGTTTTTCGCCCCAATCAATGGCGTCTGGAATGAGGGCAACGATGCCTCTCTTGCTATCCATGTCGCGCCGGAAATAGTCCCGTTATTTCCTCGGCCGGAACTGTCAGCCGTATTGTTATCTGTTCCTTCATTAAAGCGCCACGAACCTGCCAGATCCGCTTCATTACTGAATATCCCGCTGAAATGTTCCAATATCTCTGTGTCCGATAACGCCCTGGAATAAATTCTCATATTGTCAATCATACCCTTAAAATAATCTCCGGCAAATCCGCCGATACGGAAACTTCCGTCATTGTTCAGATTGTCGGCACCAAAAACATCGCTTATCAGAAGCTCTCCGTCAAAATATATTTTCAACAGATCACCTTCTCTTAATGCTGTCAAATAATGCCATTGGCCATCAGCGGTATTGGCCCCTCCCCCGATAAGCCCGTAGGCATAACCTCCGCTGTACAACATAAGTTTGGGCGCTCCGCTGTCAATAATATCTAATTCAAATCCGTTTTGGTAAATTTCATCGAGCTTAGAGGCCAATTTCCCGCCATGTTCTAACTCTTCTGCAATCTTTAACCAAGTTTCAAGGGTAAAATCTCCGGCACCGACATTTAAGATTCCGTTGTTTCCGCAGTCTACGTAATTGCCTGCTCCGTCGAAACTCAAAACAAAATCATCTGCCTTTGCCGAATCCGGGAACATTAAAAAAACAAGGAAAAGGCCAACTGTTCCCAAACTTATTAAATTTATTTTGCTTGTAATTTTCCTTTTTTCCATTTCAGCCTTTATTACTTTATTATAGCCCAATTTCTTCTGTCAACAACTTATCTTTTGTCGGTTCGCCGGAGAGACATGCTGTCTGTGGAAAACTCTTTTCTTTGATTTGGGATGAATGGTATAATAAAGCAATAAATGGGAAATCAAATATGAGTATCAGAACAAAAGCTCGCATTATCTTCGCTATATCTATCGGATTAGTCGCCGTTATCAGCTTTCTTGTTTTTTACGCAACTCAAAACCTGAAGGAACAAATTGAAAAAAATAGAATAGCTGAAGAAATACATAGAGGTGCGCTTGATTTAAGCATCCTCACCAATGATTATTTGCGACAGCCGGAGGAACAAGCGCGAATCCAGTGGCAATCACAATACGATTCTCTGAAAGCACTCCTCGGCCTGGATGTCCTGATGATTTTTGAAGATGAGAGAAGGACTTCGTTCTACGATTTACGCACGCATTGTGAAAATATGAAAGCAACCTTCAATAAACTGGTTGCAGAATATGAACAAAGACCGCTTAATAATGAAGAAGAAAATATTGCATCTGAAAAGCTTGAAGAACAGTTGGCGGACCGGCTTTTAATTTATTCTCAAACAATAGTTTCAGGTGCCGGTGAAATAACTAAAGAGATTCGTGAGAAAGTTCTGAAAATACAATCTCAAACAACTATTTTTATTGTAAGTTGTCTTGGGGCAATAATACTGTCAATGATATTAGTGCTGTTTTGGATTGCCAGAGACATAATCAAACCGATTGAATCAATTCAAAAAGGAGCAAAAGTTATCGGCGGGGGAAATTTTAATCATAGATTAGAGATAAAAACCGGGGATGAGCTTGAACAGCTTTCCAATGAATTTAACAGAATGAGCGAAGAAATTAAAAAATCTTATAGGGGGCTGGAACAAAAAGTGGAAGAACGAACGTACGAGCTTGAAATAGCTAAGAACAGAAGCGAGACATTGTTGGCAAGTATTGGTGATGCTGTATTTGCAATTGATAGAGAAAGTAATATTATTCATTTCAATCCGCAGGCAGAAGAACTGAGCGGTTACAAATCTTCAGAAGTTTTAGGGAAACCCTATTATGATTTTTTGCAATTTATCAAGGAAAAAGATAAAAGTGAAAATCTTGCCTTTATCAGAAAGGCCTTAAAAGGAGAAACTGCGGAAATACTCGATAAAACAGTCATTGTCAGGAAAGACAAAAGAGAATTACCCGTGGCAGACAGGGCTGCCCCAATAAAAGATAAAGATGGTAAAATTATCGGAGTAATCGTCGTTTTCCGTGATGCCACTCAAGAAAGAGAAATTGAGAGAATGAGGACAGAGCTAATCTCATTAACCGGGCACCAATTAAAAACACCCCTGACTTCCATCAAGGGATTTATAGAAATGCTGAAAGAGACTAAGCTTAGCAGCGAAGCAAAAGAACATGTAGCAGAAATTGAGCGGGGGGCTAAGGCAATGTCTGAATTAGTTGGTGACGTATTGAATGTTTCCAGGATTGAACAAGGAAGAATTGAAATTAAACTTGATCCTACACGACTCGAAGAAATTATTGATAACTTAATAAAGGATCTTTCGCCCGTTGCCAAAAAACGCAAGGTAAGCATTGAGTTCAAAAAACCTTCTGAACCCTTACCCGAAGTTAATGTTGACCTTAAATACATTCGAGAGGCGATTCAGAATATCATTTCTAACGCCATTAATTACACAAAAGACAAGGTGGTCATTTCTTTGGAGAAGATAGACAACAACCTTCGTTTCAGTTGCGTTGATAACGGAATCGGTATCCCTAGAAATGAACAGTCCCAAATTTTTACTAAGTTTTTTAGGGCCAGCAATACTACTAAAACAGGCCGTGAAGGGACAGGATTGGGTCTTAGTATAGCTAAAGCAATCATTGAGCAGCACAAAGGAAAGGTATGGTTTGAATCGGAGGAGAACAAAGGAACAACTTTTTATATTACCTTACCCTTCATTTAATCATTCCTGTATACACCAAGGTTAATACTGCTCGGCGATTTTTTCGTAGATGAAACGCGACACATCTCTGATAGAACTTTCAAGGTCGAAAAGATTTTTGCCGCGGCTCATCACGCAAAGCAGATAAGGATGTTTAGGGTAATAAATAATTCCGCAATCATGGAATTGGTTTTCATCTCCTTGATAGCTTTCTCCGAACTTATGGGCAACAGTGATTCCCTTGGGCACGCCGGCAACGAGAGCGTTTTTATATTCCGCTTCACTTAAAAGTTTGAGAGATTTTTCTGAATAATAACGACTGAGAAAGGAAGAATTAAAAAGAATTCTGAAAAAGCGAGAATATTGCTTGACGGAAAGCATTCCTTCCACTCCCCTCAAAGCTGAATCGTCCACACCGAGCAAGTTGTAAAGTTCAAATATCCGCTGGCCGGGAATGTTCTCATAAAGAAGAAAAACGGCTTGATTGTCTGAATATTTAATTGTCGCCTCAATAAGTTGTTCAACGGTATATATATTGCCAGTCTGAATTTCCTGAGACGGCTTAATAAATTGGGTATTTCCCACATTGCGCGGTTCGATTTTTTTCTCAAAGAGTATTTCTTTTTTCAGGATAGCAGGATCACTTTCGGCATAAAGAAAATAAGCCATCATTAACGGCACCTTTAAAAGACTGGCCGGCAAAAACAATTCGTCTTCGTTAACCCCGAAAGTGGGGCCATTATTAAGGTCTCGGAAATAGACGCTTATTTTTGATAATTTACTTTCAGCGATTTCCTTTTCAATTACGCGGCCTAACTCTTTCTCGAAATTTTGCTTCCTTGAATCAATAGTGCCTTTGGCTACTTCACATTCAAGGAGCGGATTGATAAATTTGTAGTAAGCGCCTTCCCGTAGCTGATACTGCATACTTGGATCAAATATTTCTTCTTGCTGTTTTAGTCTATCAAGGCTCGCAATATTCTTATAACTAGCCAGGTAGCCGAATACGAAACTGACCAGAATAAGAAATGTTATGATAAATATCTTGGGCAGTAATTTTTTATTTATTTGCAGATTGTTCATTGGTTAAAAAAATAATCGAGGTGAACAAAGAGCTCTTTTGTAATTACAGCAAGCACCGCTTCCACTTGCACAACAAATATATAGTCGGGATCAATCCGTGTCAGGATATGGTAGTATGCTGTCTGTCCTGAACAAAATCCGAACTTTTTTTCGCGAAAATCCGGACGCTGAATTTTGATAATTTTCGCTCGGGCGGGCAAAAAGGAAAGGGGTTGGGGGGAAGGAATTTTTGCCCGCCCTCGCTTCTTGCCCCGTAGTATCCCGCTACAGCGGGATTGCTTCTGGGGTTCTGCCGTCGCCGAATTTCGTACCAGCGAAGCTGGCACGCCGCAGTCCTAATTTTTTTCGCCTTCTTCTAAATTTACTACTTCTGAATTTTCTATATAACCTTTTTGATAATCAGCATCATAATATCTCATAATATCTTCGCTTCTTAAAACTACGAGGTGTGTTTTTGCTGAAACAAACTTTCCATTTTTATTTACTAATGCGATATACGACATTCTTCTATACTCTTGTAAATTAGATAAACAAGGAATTACTTGATTAACAAATTCTATATTTTCTTTTTTGTCTGGACTTATTATGTAATAATTTTCGATTTTTTGATTTAATAATTTCCCGATATAATCGGTGTAAAGTTTTTTCTTGCCAGACTCAATATTTACCGTTCTACCAATAATAACTATTCCACAACGACAGTATCTTCCTTGATAAACTAATGGCGTGGTGGTAGTGCCCAATTCTCTTACCGCGTAATTTTTCAAAAAATCTATCAAATAATTAACATCTTTAATAATATCGTCTGTTCTTTTTTGGTAAAAAACTTTTTCACCAAGAAAATTTAATTCTTGAATAAAAACTGGAAAGAAAACTCCAGCTTTATCCATAATGTTATATTTTTCTACTAAATCACCTATTGAATCTCTCCCTGTTATTTTTTTGTCAAAAAATTCTTCAAAAAAATAATCCACAACTTGCGGTTTTTCTTTTTCAAATAATTTTTTACCAATATACAAATCCACTGATTCAGCTTGTGATTTAGAAAGATATCGGCGTGTTTTAGGCAAGACCGTTTTCGCAACAGTAACCATGGCGGCTCGTACAAAATTTTTATTCTGTAAACCGGAGTCGCGCATTACTAAAACAAGGCAATTCTCATCAAAAAAAGATGTTTCTGCATCATTGGAATCTACCCATTTTATTTTTATGCCAATGGGCTCATAACCATACACCAACGGCCGCAAATTATATATAAAGTCGTTTACCCGTCCCTCTATATCCAGTTTTATATATGTTTTTTGAATTTTGAAACCAATTTTTACTAAAAACAATAAAATAGTTGCTATTAATTTTTGGAGTTTCGTCGGATTTTTAAAAAAGTAAAGTGCAATAAGAATTGCAACAAAAAAACCAAAAATAAAACTGGCTGCAACTATGTAACCATATTTTGCTATTAAATCCAAAATTATCGGCGTTAAATCTAAATTTATGTTCATACTATTCGCCATACTTTTTCTTTCTTAAATAGTTATTCAATTCCTTAATACAAACTGGCTTGTCGCAAACAAATTTAACCTGTTCCGATTCTGGAAATATGGCGTGAAGATTATCTAATTTAATTACATCGTTACAAAATTTACATTTTGCCAAACCATTTTGAACGGCATCCAAAACATTCAACTTTCTGAGGTAATTTTCTAATTCTGTTTCATGAATTGTTTTTAGTGATTCTTTTTCCATAAATTTACGATTAAAAAACTAATTTTTGTTGATTTGCTGGTACCAAATTCCGAATATCAATTTTTTCAATTTTCATTTCAGGCACGGCTTCCGTTTTCCCGTTTTTATGTATCAAGAATAGATATTCTTTATTTTTTCCGTTAGTGTCGTTAATCCATTCGTTCGTCGTCCTGGTTATTGTTGCCATCACATTTTTTTTATAATCCATTTCAAAAATAGAGATTTTTTTCTTCAAATTTTTTAGTATATCCTTTATCGCTTGAAAAGTAGCTCTGCCGTTATTGTTATAAGATAAAACCACATATTTTGCAGGCGTATTCTTTATCAATCTTTCTATTGCCTCAATAACAATATATTGCCCCTCGTCATTTTTTCTAAATTCTTCGAAAATAGAACCAGAAATTGTATCGCCTACATCTTCTCGTCTATTCGCCACGCCAACTAATTTTGGCTTGTCGTTTAGACAAATAGTTTTCCAAATATGATAATAGGAGGCGTATCTTACGCGAGAAGGCGGCATCAATTCGTTTGAAGAACCATAAGGCGGGTCAAAATAAGCTAAATCTACTTTGATATCATTTACTAAATCAAAAATATCTTTTTGATAAACTTGATGTTGTTTTTCGTCAATAATCAAACGAGGCACTTCCATTTTCATTGTGTTATAAGCACGAGGAGCCCATTTTCTCAAATACGAAACTTGATGACCGACAGAACTATCAACTTTATCCATCGCTATAATCAAACTGGTAAGCAATACTGATTTTTCTATTCTATCTTTTGCGATTTTATCAATTTCCTCTCTTATGGCGTCCAGTTTTTTAGTGTTGTGTAATTGCCAAATTCTTTTTCTGCCGTCTTTCTGCATAGCAGAGCCACCGTTCGGTTCGCCACCGTAATTTTCCGAAAACCAACCGTATTTTCCAGGCAAATTATTTAAATGATTTATAAGTGGCAAATAATAATTCGCTGGTTTTTTATTTAATAGATAACATCCTCCGAATGCTTTTGACCAATCGGCGATATCATTGGCATAAACGGTGTAGCCGGCTTGCTTCAACGCTTGGGAAACTCTTGTTGTGCCAGAAAAACCATCTAAAACCGTTTTTACATTTAACGGCTTTATCAATTCCAATAGAACAGGGAGTATTTCCCTTTTAGAGCCAGTATATTTTATACCCTGTGTTTCCATAAGCTAAAAGCACTAGATTATCTTCTAGTATCATTTTAGCATTTTAAATTCTTCTGGTCTATTTGGCAGGGGCGAAAAAATACTTTAGTATTTTTTCGTGCGTATCCTTACGAGAAACGAGAATTTTAGCGATTAAAGTAATAAGCGGCTCGTTGATTTGATAACCACCAGCGAGCAACTCTCTAAAAAATGGTTTAGCGTTTTCCGTGTGTGTCCACATTCCGCGCTGTAAAGCGTTAGCTTTTGCGCCGCCGTATCTAATCTCAAAAATATAATTGTTTTTGCTATCCAAAAATTTATAAATTGGAAATGTCTTTTTCCTGCCAATTTTACGCGGTGGCAAAAATTTTATCTTTTTAACAGAGGAATACGCTTTTTGTAAATCAAAAACTATTACCTTAAACTTCATCTCCTTTTCGTTATAAATTAGCGGCAAAACATTTACAGAACCAAAGTCCTTAAAACATTTATTGCCTAAAATCTCTTTTATTTTACTAACATCATTTGTTCCTCGCTTGCCAATTTCTTTTTGTAAAAGAGAAAACATTGATACATCTTTATTGGTGGAAAGTTGAAGCGGACCAAACCCATAAGTTTTGATACTAATTGGGATTTCTTCTTTTGTACTGATTTCAGTAATTCTTATATCTTCTTCAAATTCTTTCGCACGAAATTTTTCTTTGCCCGTATGTTTTGCCGAATAATCACCCACATATTGATTTATGTATTCAGTAAGAGCAATTTCAGCAAGATCGCCATGCGTTTTGTTTCCAATAATTCTCATTGAAAAAACATTGCCCAAAACGCTAAAAATCATCGAGTCTTTACCGCTGAAACTTTCTACAAACTTTTTTAGAAATTTATCAAATGATGACATAATTAAAAATCACTAAAAAAATTGGACAACTTTAAACCAAGTGCTTTTGCCACTTTTTCTATGTTTTCCAAAGTTATATTTTTTTCTGCCCTCTCAATCATTCCTATGTAGGTTCTATGAACGCCGGCTTTAGCGGCTAATTCTTCCTGCGATAATTCTAATTTGGCACGTTCTTTTCTAACTTTGTTTCCGAATTTTATTAAAATTTCTCTTTTCATACTTGATAATTTTAGTATACACGCTTGCTAACTTTGGTTCTACATACTATAGTTAGCATAGGGAGTTTCTTGTTTGACGGCGCATTTCGCAAAGCGAAATACGAAATTCGGCGACGGCAGAACCCCAGAAGCAATCCCGCTGTAGCGGGATACTACGGGGCAAGAAGCGAGGGCGGGCAAAAATTCCTTCCCCCCAACCCCTTTCCTTTTTGCCCGCCCGAGCGAAAATTATCAAAATTCAGCGTCCGGATTTTCGCGAAAAAAAGTTCGGATTTTGTTCAGGACAGACAGCCAATTTGTAAAGTTTTGGTTTCCCGCCTCGCTCGGGGCTTCGCCCCTCGCTTCGGCAAACGAATTTTCAAGCAATTTCCAAACGAGCCAATCTTTTTTGTCGCCCGAAGGGCGACCGCAAAGCGGCAATTTCCTGCCCAAAAGCGATTACAAATTAAAATATAAAACAATATGACAAAATATTTTCTCTACGCCAGAAAATCAACGGACGAGCCGGACAGACAAATTCTTTCCATTGAAGCCCAAATAACGGAATTGAAAGAATTTGCCGAGCGGGAAAATTTGAATATCGTTAAGGAATTTGTTGAATCGCAGACTGCCAAAATTCCGGGCCGCCCGATTTTCAACGAAATGATAAAAAGAATTGAGTCCGGCGAGGCCGAAGGAATTTTAGCATGGCACCCCGACCGCCTTGCTCGCAATTCCATAGACGGCGGACAAATAATTTATCTCGTAGATACCGAGAAAATCACCGCGCTAAAATTCCCGACATTCTGGTTTGACGCAACCCCGCAGGGAAAATTTATGTTGAATATCGCTTTTGGGCAGTCAAAATACTATATTGATAATCTTTCAGAGAATGTAAAAAGAGGTTTGCGGCAAAAAGTCAGGCGGGGTGAACAATCAGGCGTGGCGATAACCGGCTATCTCAACGACAAGGTGAGCCACAAAATAATTCCCGACCCGGAAAGATTTCCATTGGTCAGAAAACTTTTTGAGCTTTACGCCACCGGCGAACATTCTCTGAAAGATTTACGAAATAAAATGACTTCCTTGGGTTTGATTAGCCGAACCGGTAAAGTTTTTACGATTTCCAATATCCAGATGTTTTTGAAAAATCCTTTTTACTACGGAGCTTTTTATTTCAACGGCGAACTAAACCAAGGAAGCCATAAGCCAGCGATTGCAAAGAAACTTTTTGACAAGTGCCAAGAAGTGATGAAAACCAAAGCTCACAAAATGAAACGGGGCCAAAAAGAATACGCTTTCCGCTCGCTTTTGAAATGCGGCGAGTGCGGCTGTTCCATCACTTCGGAAACCCACAAAGGACACGATTATTACCGTTGCACCAAAAAGAAAGACAACTGCTCGCAAAAATACATCCGCGAGGAACTTTTGGCCGAGCAGATTTCAAACATTATTCAAAAAGTTTCTTTACCTTCGGTTTGGACCAAAAAGATGATTGCGGAACTGAATAAAGAAAAAGAGGAAAATGTCCAAGCCGAAAAAACTTTCGCTCAAAATCTCCGTTCGCAAATTTTGAAACATGAGGAAACGTTGGATAAACTTTTAGATCTTCAATTATCGGGGACTATTTCCACCGAAGAATACGCCGCCAAAAAACAAAAAATTCTCAACCAAAAAATTGAGATTTCCGAAAAATTGAAGGATTTTGAGCGAAAGGGCAATCGCTGGCTCGAACTTTGTAAAAACTTCATTTTAACGGCTAATCAAGCACAAATTGCCGCTTTGCAAGGAAATTTTTCTTTTCAGAAAAATTTCCTCAAAAGGATTGGCTCGAACCCGCTCCTGCGGGAGCGGGTAGTTTTTGTAGAATACAAAAACCCTTGGAAATTGCTTGAAAATTCGTTTGCCGAAGCGAGGGGCGAAGCCCCGAGCGAGGCGGGAAACCGAAACTTTACTAATTGGCTGGGAGGCCAGGGATCGAACCTGGAATCTTCGCGTCCAGAGCGCGACGTGTTACCAATTCCACCACCTCCCAATTTTTCTATACTTCCAGATATTTTCTCATTGCGATTAAACTGGAAGCAATTCCCAGACCGATGCCGGTGAAGAACTGAAGAGAAAGAATGAGGAAAAAATTAGCAATGAAAAGATTAAAGAGATTCAAACCCGGAAATAAAATTTCCGTTTTCGGACCGAAAAAGAAAAGCAAAGGAAAAAAGATAAAAAGAGCGATCAAAATGGCAAAAAACCCCGAGATGACTCCCTGAACCAAAAAGGGACCCCTAATAAACCAGTTGGAGGCGCCAACCAGGCGCTGAATCGCGATTTCCTCTCTGGAACTGAAAATGGCTAATTTCACGTGGTTGAAAGCGACCAAAAAGGCAACCAGCGCCAAGAGTAAAGAAAGAACGAAACCTGTCAAATTAACCGTTGAGGTAAGTGAAAAAATCCTGTCAATGACCGGCTTTCTCTGATAATAATCAACTTTTTCAATGGAGCTCCTGAAAGAAGCGTTTTCCAAAAAATCAGTTATGGCAACGTATTGGGAGGCCTGATTTGCCTGGATATTCAAAGAAGCCAGATTAAGAAGTCCTTCGGTTTCTTTTGTGCTTTCTGCCAATTCCGGATGTTTTGCCAGCAATTCCGCCAAGGCGGTCTCATGAGAAACATATTCAACGTCTTTCACTTGCGGAATTTTGGCGATTTCATCTTTTATCTGCAAAATGTTCTCTTCAAGAGTTTCTCTTTTGAAATAAACGGAAATGTCAACCTTTTCCTGAAGTTGGGAAATCATTAAACCGGCTGTTTTCTCAAAGAGAAAAAGCGAAGTAACCAGAGAAATGGTCATCACGAAAATAAAAATGGTTGCCACACTTAAGCCCGCTTGCCGCCTGAAAGCTAACCAGCCTGACCTTATTACTCTTTTTAATGGCGTCAACATGGTTTATAAAATAAATCTGCCTTCTTCTTCGTCTCTTATTATTTTTCCCCCTTCCAAAGTAATTACTCTTTTTTCCAAACTGTTAATCACTTCTTTGTTGTGGGTGGATAAAATAATTGTAGTGCCCAATTCATTGATGTTTAATAAAAGCCGGATAATGTCTGCGGTATTGTAAGGGTCAAGGTTTCCGGTGGGCTCATCCGCCAAAATGACATCGGGTCGGTGAATCAGGGCTCTCGCAATTGCCACCCTTTGCTTCTCGCCTCCAGAAAGTTCAACAGGGAAGTTGTTGGCTTTGTCAGACAAACCGACAATTCCCAAAACCTCGGGCACGTCTCGGCAAATCTGACTGTCTGCTGCTCCTATTACCTGTAAAACATAAGCGATATTTTCATAAGCTGTCATTGAGGGAAAAAGTTTATAGTCCTGAAATACGGCTCCAATCCTCTTTCTCAGTTCGGGAAGCCGGGATTTTTTTATTTTGTGGATATCCTGGTCAGCAAAAAAAACTCTGCCGCGGGTCGGGTTTTCCTCTACCAAAAGCAACTTTAGCAAAGTGGTCTTGCCCGCTCCCGATTTTCCGACAATGGAAACAAACTCTTTGGGTTTGACCTCAAAAGAAACCTCTTCCAAGGCCAAGGTGCTGGGCGGATAAATTTTAGTAATGTTTTGAAATCGTATCATAAAGTTTTATTTCAGCCTCCACGAACTTGTCTAAATTGCCGTCTAATACTCTTTCCGGGTCAGACGTTTCAACTTTTGTCCTCAAATCCTTCACCATTTTATACGGATGTAAAACATAACTTCTGATTTGGTTTCCCCAGCTGGCAGAGATTTTATCACCCTTAATTTCTCTTAATTTTTCTTTCTCTCCCGCTTCTTTCAATTGATAAAGCTTGGCAGTCAAAATTTTCATTGCCGATTGCCGGTTTAACCCCTGAAGTCGTTCTGACTGGCAGGAAACGGAAATGCCTGTAGGCAAATGGGTAAGACGGACAGCCGACTCCCTTTTATTGACATTTTGGCCGCCGGGTCCGGAAGACCTGTAAAAATCAATTTTTAAGTCCTGTGGCCTGATTTTTATTTCTTTTTCCGTTTCCAGTTCGGGCAGAACTTCAACCAGAGTAAAAGAGGTATGGCGGAGTTGTTTGGCGGAAAAAGGAGAAATTCGCACCAGTCGGTGAACGCCGTTTTCTTTTTTCAAAAACCCGTAAGCGAATTTTCCTCTAATTTCCAGAATGGCTGATTTTGTACCGATTCTTCCTTCCGGCCCTCCTGCTTCGCCAAATGACTGGTGTAAAACTTTCGCCTTATATCCCTTGAAAGCGCAATACCTTTCATACATCCTTAACAGCATCGTTGCCCAGTCCTGAGCATCCTGACCGCCGGCTCCCGAAGTAATTGAGATAAGGGCGTTTCCCCTGTCGTATTTGCCGGAAAGAAAAACGGAAAACTCTTTTTCTCTTATTTTCTTTTCCAGTTCTTTAATTTTCTCCTCAATCTCCCCTTCCAGTTCTTTTTCTTGGCTTAATTCCTTTAAATCGGTGAGCTCTTTTTTTAATTCGGCGATTTCCTTATCTTTGGTCGCGTCAAAGACAGTCCTCAATTTTAATGAGGCGTTTAAGTAATTCTTCAATTGCCCGAGCGAAACGAAGGGGCGAAGATGAACGAAGTTCATTGACTTTTCCAGAAAAATTTTTCATACCTGAGTAAAATCTAGCATAAAATTTTAAAAAAGTAAATCCCCGATAGGAAAATAGAAAAAGCCCGAATCGTCAAACGAAACGGGCTTTTTATACCTTTTGTTTTTCTCAAACTTGTTCCTTTCTCTTAAATTCCGCTATGCTGGTATATTTCTTCTCATCCAAATAATTCTTTATCCCCTCAACAATTCCAACCATCGTCAATGGGTCGCGGAAGGTCGCCGTACCAACAGCAACAGCCATCACATTCTTTATCCGTAAAAATTCCAGCGCATCCTCGGTATCTGAAATACCGCCCATGGCAATCAGCGGCAAGTCAACTGCCTTCGCCACTTCTCTGACCATTCGCAAGGCAATATGTTTGATAACTGGACCGGAAAGCCCTCCATCAATCCACTGACCGCCATCAATACGATCTTTTGGAATATAGCCAGAAGCCCTAACCGTGTTGATCAAAGAAAGCGCATTAGCACCTGCCACCTCTGCTACTTTGGCGATTCCGGCAATGTTATCAACGTTGGGCGTTAGTTTAATAATCAGGGGAAGACCAACCTCCATTTTGAGAGAACGAATTAAATCAATAAGTAATCTGGTGTTGGTGCCAAAAATTGTGCCGTCTCGGACATTCGGACAGGATACATTTACCTCTAAAGCACAAATATGCTCCCCTCTTTTTTCTTGCAATGTGCTTGCTACCTGACAGAACTCATCAATGCTTTCTCCCGCGATACTAACGATCACGGGAACGCCAATTTTGGCAAATAAAAATATTTTTTCTTCGACGAAATTGGCCACCCCCGGATTTTGGAGACCGATTCTGTTAATCAACCCGCCTGGGACTTCCAGTATCCGTGGCTGATCGTTGCCACTTCTCTCTTTGAGAGTTACGGTTTTTGAAACAACCGCCCCTAATTTATCCGCTTGCATTAAATCTATACAGCTTGACTCTGGTTCAAACGTTCCAGCGCAATTCATAACTGGGTTTTGTAACGAAATTCCAGCAAATCTTACCGAAAGATCTGTCTTCATTGTCATCCTCCTCCTTTCCATTAAATTTTGGAAGGTGCTGTCCCCTCCTTTTTTTGGCTTGGTGATTTCCAATTAAGATTATCACAAAAATAGAAAAAAGCGAATCTGTCTTGATTTCTCAAATCACTTATGATAGTTTCCTAACGGTACACAAAATCCGAGAGAGGAGGACATTAACAATGAAAGAAGATAAGTATAAACAGGATGGCGTTGATGTTGTGGAGGGCGACAAATTCAGTGATTTTGCGGCAAAACTTTGTCGGTCAACCTACGAGAATTCCCCGTATGTTCAGGTTCGTGATTTCTCAAGAGGGCATTTCCGGGGTCCGCGAGGTTTCCAACTCAAGAATCTCCCACTCAACTACTGCTGGATGGATATGCCGCCTGACGGTAAAGGAACCAAACCCGTGCTCGTTGATGCGGCCGGCAACTATGAACATGCTGCCCGCGGTTTGGTTGCTATGGTAGCTGGCGACATCACCCGCTGGGGAGGATTACCCTTGGTGTTGGTAAACAATCTTGATACTAGTGGCATTGGCGAAGAAGGCGACGCTGTTAATAAGGCTTTCCGGACTATGCTGATCAGTCTCAAAAATATTGCGGATGAGCAAGGATTTATCATGTTCAAGGGCGAGACTGCCGAACTGGGAAATTGTATTTACTTTGAAAACAAAAGTGCCCTGACTAGATTTCTCTGGTCAGCAGTGATGTTTGGCGTTTACCTTCCCAGAACCATTATCACCGGCGACAAAATCAGAGCCGGCATGATCGTTATGGCGTTGCGCGATCCAGGCTTTGGCAACAACGGGATTAGCATGGTAAGAAAAGCTCTTGCGATAAGATACGGCCCTGATTTCTATTCTAATCCCGAGGCTCAGGAATCAATTAAGCTTGCCGCAACTCCGACGGTTCTCTATGACACGTTTCTCGCAACCGCAAACGGTTGGTTCACCGATGACTTTGAACCGTTGATTCCTGTATACCTTATCGTACACATAACGGGCGGCGCCATTGAGTCCAAGCTCGGCAAAGATATTCTGTTTCCAAGAGGACTCTCGGCTAAGCTCAACGATCTGTGGGAACCGCCACAAATAATGAAAGATTGCGCTAAATGGCGGGGACTAACGGATCGGGAATGTTATAAGTATTGGCACGGCGGACAGAGAGTGCTCGCCGTAGTCGAGGAAAAAAATGTGCTTGATTTCATAGATCTTGCCTCGCATCACGAAGTCGATGCTCAGGTAGCAGGTGAAGTCATGCATGAAGCCACGCCCAGAGTAGTCATTGAATCGAAATTTAATGGAGACGTCATTGAATTCACTCCGAACGATTGAAATTACTCTTTACGTGACCTTGAAGGAAATTTTTTCCCAAAAAGAAAGGCCCGCTCAATCTGCTTGAAAATTAAATTCAAGTCAGAAAGAGCGGGCTGTTTTAATTTTTGGTACGCTAAACTATTTCATCTTATCGCACCATTCTCTGGCATTTTGGAACATTTGAAGCCATGGAGACTCCGTAAGTTTTTTGTTTAATTCTTCCGGCATCCATGACCATTGCCATTTCAGAAACGCACGTTCAGGATGAGGCATCATTGCCAAGTGCCGTCCATCGGATGAGCAGAGCCCGGCCATGCCGAATGGCGAACCGTTCGGGTTAAATGGATAACTTTGCGAAACCTCCGTATCGATCCGGCCTTCATCGTCCACAAACACCAATGGAACAAGTTTTCTTTTCATTACCTCGTCCATCAGGGTTAGGTCAGGGAAGTGAATCCTGCCTTCGCCGTGAGCTACCCAAATTCCAAGAGTCGAACCTTCCATACCTTTAAACATCATTGCCGGACTTTTCAAAATCTTTACTGTTACCCAGCGAGATTCAAACCGACCAGACAGATTTTGAACGAACCTTGGCTGCTTCTCGTCGGAAAGGCCGAACCATGGCACCCAACCAATTAAGGCGAAGAGCTGACAACCGTTACACACACCCAGGGAAAACGTATCAGGACGGTTGTAAAACTCATCAAACATTTCCTTGAGCCGTCCATTAAATCTGATAGCTGCAGCCCATCCTTTGGCACTTTCCGGTACGTCGGCGTAAGAGAATCCTCCAACCGCAACGAGCCCTCTGAAACGTTCCAAGGTAACCCTACCGCTGAGCAGATCAGTCATAGTAACATCCCATGACTCAAAACCTGCCCGATAAAACGCTGAAGTCATTTCGCGATCGCCGTTGCTTCCCTCTTCTCGTAAAATCGCTACCGCAGGATTGTCTTTTGCTCCCAGAATATGGGCAGGCGTAGGTTTGGGTTCGAAAGGAACAATATATCTTGGGCCTTTGCGGTCAAAGATATTCTTCTTTTCCTGATTTGCGCATTCAGGATTTTTCTGGAGTCGTTCGATCTGATGAGAGGTTTCCTCCCACAATTCACGAAGAATGCGCATGTCAGAATCCAGAACAATCTTATCATTATATACGATCTGAACTCTCTTTTCCTGCATCGTTTTTCCAAGAATATCTCGATGCAAATGATATAAATCAAGGATGCTGCTAACTTCTTGTCTGTCTTCCAGGCCGCATTCTAAAACTAATCCTAGTTCTTCGGCGAACAAACTTTCGATTGGGCTCCATGAATCAACCATATCGATCTTGAAACCGCAGTTTCCGGCAAAAGTCATCTCCAGAAGTGTGGTGATAAGTCCGCCATCGCTGACGTCATGCCCTGCCAAAAGCAGATCTTTTGAAATTAACTCCTGTATCGCGTTGAATGCCCTCTTGAGACGATAAGGGTTGACATCGGGATATTTATTTCCGACCTGCCCGTAAGTCTGCGCCAAGACAGAACCGCCAAGACGAGCTGTCTCATTTGATAAATTAATAAAAATGAGCTGACTGCTACCTGGCTTCTTAATATCTGGCGTTACTACCTTTGTAATGTCTGGCATTGTCGCATAAGCCGAAATAACCAGTTCCCGGGGAGATTTGACAATTTCGTTTTTGATTTTGGTTGCCATGGAAAGAGAATCCTTTCCTCCATCAACGGCAATACCCAGCTCAATCATCATGTCCCTCATAGCACACGCCGCATCATAAAGCGCTGCACCTTCACCGGGAAGTTTTGGTGCCCACATCCAGTTGGCTGAACACTTGATATCTTCAAAACTGCTTATTTTTGCCCACACAAGATTGGTAAGCGCTTCTGCAACTGCCATACGAGCTCCGGCTGCCGGATCTACCAACATCTTAATCGGCTGCTCTCCTATTGACGTGGCCGCGCCAGTCAATCCGAAATGACTTTGGGCAACAACTGCTACATCACCAACTGTCAACTGCAATGGACCGCAACATTGTTGCTGCGCAATCAAGCCGGTAACGCTACGGTCAACTTTACTTGTGAGAAATCTTTTTGAACCAACAGCCAGATTTCGGAGCACGCGAGATAATGCGTACTCTACCGTTAAATCATCCGGTAATCCAATAGGTGCGAGTGGACTCTCTATTCGCTCGTCCTTGAAGATTTTCTGCGGCATATTGCCGAGAACCTTCTCAAGATTGAGGTTAACAGGAGTTGAATCATCCTTCTCGTCATATACAACGAACCGACCATCACCCGTTACTTCACCAAGAATTTCGCAATTCACTTTTTCCCTTCCACAAATTGATTTGAACTCTTCAATTCGCTCTTCCGTAATAAGAAAACCACACCGCTCCTGAAATTCGGCAATCCAGATATTGAGTACTGAAAGAGTCGGGTCGCCGAGTTTAATTTTTCTCAATTCAACTCTACCGCCGGCTTTTTCAACCAATTCTTTTAAAACATTGGCTGGTCCGCCAGCTCCTTGGTCATGAACGCTGACAATCGGAGTATTCTCCCCCATTTCAACGCATGCCCGGATAACGCGATTCATCTTCTGTTCCATTTCTGCATCGCCGCGCTGGACTGCATTGAAATCAAGCTCTTCAGGATTTTCGCCTTGGAGTCTGCTGGAAGCAGAACCTCCGCTCACTCCAATACCATAAGCAGGGCCACCGACTTGAACGATAAGCATACCCTTCTGGCCTTCATCCTTTTCAATATGTCTGGCATCGATCTGTCCGATGCCGCCAGTAAATAAAATGGGTTTTATCCAAGCCCAACGTTCGCCACTGAAAAGTCTCTCATCAAACGAACGGGCAAAACCGACAATTATCGGTTCGCCAAATTTATTCCCGTAGTCGCTCGCCCCGTCGCTCCCTCTGATTAAAATTGATATGGGAGAAGCCAAGCTTGAAGGATAGAGAGAATACCAACTCTCCCAAGGCAAGTCATATCCTGGAATCAACAGATTTGCCACGCAGTAGCCAGTTGTTCCGCCAACCACCAATCCGCCTTTTCCTGTAGCCTGAATGTCGCGAATCCTTCCGCCTGTGCCTGTTTCAGCTCCGGGGAAAGGAGCAACTCCGGTCGGAAAATTATGCGTTTCGGCCGTGAAGATGAGGTGGTACAACGCTTTCTGTTTGACAAAAGGTGATGGTTTTCCTGGCAGTTCGGGGACAATCGTCCAGCAATCGTATCCTTTAATCCCGCTGGAATTGTCCTTGAACGCAATGATGCTGTTTGATGGATTCGCTTTTAAGGTTGACTTGACGATATCCATCAGAGTTTCCGGCATCACAACGCCATTGATAACCTGTTTCCCTTTGAAATAGCCGTGCCGCGAGTGTTCGCTGTTAGCGTTGTCCAAGTCTTTGATTTCAACAATGGTAGGATTTCTTCCTTCTTCCTTGACAAAGTAGTCATAGTAAAGGTTTCTGTCCCACTCATCCATGGCAAGACCTGGTATTTCCAAAAGAGCGTTCGGACCCTTCTCCATCATTGGAATCTCAAAAACAGGTTCCGGTAGAATTCCAGAATTGAAATTCTGCAAGGGTTCACTGTACGCGCATTCTGTCATCCGATCATGATTCTCCCGAATAAATCGTGCCTTATCAATCCCTGAAGAAACTGGATATCTCCGGGAGCGTTCGATGCGAATCACCTTATCAAGTCCGCAGGTTTTACAGATGGCAACGAGGTTGGTTGAATAGGCCGTCGCAAAGTTCATGCGCGGACCTACCTCCACTATGTCCCATCCTTCAGAATTATCAGGCTCCATAGAAATACTTCCTGATACAAAGCCGTCGGCCAAGAGCTGTCTTAAAATCGAAAGCTCGTCAGAATCCAACGGGACAGATGTTTCCACGTTGAAGCAGTACTCCAGAATTTCATTGATTTTCCGAAAAAATCGTTTCATAAAATCTCCTCCTTTCTCTTGTTTTTGTCTGTCTTATCTGTTTTGTCTTCCCCTATAAACTAATTACAATGAACTTTCAGTTTTCCTCCTTTCAATTTTCCCTCCTTTGTGTTTTCAGATAAACATATTGGCCTTAAAAAGTCAACCGCGCAAAGATAGTAAAAAAACGCCTTTCAGGCGTTTTTTCTTATTGCAAATGGCGAGGATTTTTTATGTCGCTGGCGCCGGCTCAGGCGCTGGCCTGTTGTCGACTGTTCTATTTTCCCGATAGCGAAACTTTTAATCTTGCATCTAAGGCGTCGGCAACTTTTTGAAGAAAAGCGATGCTTGGATTATAAGCACCTGATTCCAATCGTGAAACTGCCGACTGTTTCGTTCCAATCTTTCGGGCAAGCTCTCTTTGAGTTAAACCTTCCTCAATCCTTCTTTTAATAATCATTTCAATCAAAGCAAATTCGGGTCCAAGATTATCGTAGGCCTTTCTAACTTCTTTGTTTTTTAATAATTTTGTTTTAAGTTGTCTGTAGTTCTTCATACTATCTATATAACTTATATGTTATACGTTGTCAATCCTGCAAGCTTTTTCTAACGCAATATGAATTTCTTTCTTGGGAATTTTTTGAGATTTTTTTATAAAACCGTGCAAAAGAAAAGCCCGTGATTGACGAAAGGTGTAAAAAATCCGAACCTCCTGTACGCCGCGTATCCGTAGTTCATAAAGTTGCCTAGATATTTTTTTACTGTGAGGCAACCCCAATCGGGGGCCGAATTTCTCAAGTAAGTCAACAGTCCGTAATGTTTTGGCAATCGTTGATTTCTCTAAAGTTTTAATAAACTTTTCTAACGAATCGTCTAATACGCGGACTTCCATAAATTTTAAAATCGGTAATTGAAAATTAGATCCTGTTTAAGGTTAACCTTTAATGCTTTTATTCCGTGGGCGCGGGTGCCGGTTCAGGAGTAGGTGTCGGTTCTGGCTCTGGCGCTTGACAACGCTTCTTGGATTGCTATTATTAAAGTAGCAACGCTACCTCAGGGTAAAACCTGGGGCTTTTTTATTCTTTAAGTTCAATTATATCTCTTATCCTGTTTAGATAAACATGCCAGCACTGTCTTAATTCCCAAGCCATATTTTCTTCGTAGCCGATAAAAATAATATTTTTACCTTTCTCTTTCACGACGAAATTCTTTAATTCATGAAAATCGCTATCGCCACTCATAATCATAATAGCGTCTAATGCATCAATTCTCCTAACTATATCTAATGTAATTTCTACATCAACGTTTCCTTTTTTAATAAGCTGTCCGCCTACCGGCGTATATTTCATTTCTTTTTCCTTTATTTCCACATAAGACTTAATTCTATCTAAAAAAGACATGGTTCCACGATAGGAATGGTCATTTTTTTCTGGAATGACTAAATAATAATTGACGAACTGTAAATCGCAATAATTCCTTAAAAGATTTCTGAATTTTCCAAAATCCACTCGCCACCCATATTTTTGATAAGAATGATAGAGATTGGAGTCATCGCAAAAAACTCCGATCTTTTTAGATTTTAACCTTTGGAATAATTTTTCTGTTTTCGCATCCATAAAATATTTTATTCTGCTGGATATGTGGTGATGACCGATAAAATTAATTCCGGCGCCGGCTCAGAGACCGGTTCGCTCGCAACCGGTTGCTCATCTTCCGGAGGTCTGTCCTCTTGAGGAATTTTCAATACTTCGATCCCATGGCTACGCCTTCGGAGGGCCCGGCCTGCCTGAACTTCTGCCACGACTTTTCCAGCCGGAACATTTTGCCGCGGTTATCAATATATCGGCGCATCAAATCTTCCACCAAATCTGCCGGCAATTTTTGACCATAAATACCCAGCGCCTGTTCAAGATAAATTATCATTTTGTTGCAGCCAGCCATGGCTTTTTCCAGGGTCAAAACGGCCTGAGAAAAATTGGAAAAACGAAGAGAATGCGACTCGCCCACCCAAAGCGGTATGGAAAGAGAACAGTTAATCATATTCTCCAAAAGTTCGTATTTCAGCTGGACCAGTTTTGGCTTTATGTCTTTGGCAATGATAACCGAGCACTCCATCGCTGTCTGATAAACCTCCAGGTCGCGGAAAGAACGAACCGGTCTTTTAAAAAAGTGCCTATACATGACTAAATAATTTTTAATTTATTGGTCTTGCCGACGCTGGCGATGGTGCCGTCTTTGAACCTGATTTTTCTCGCCTTCTTGCTTTTCAGTTTTTTAACGACATGCAAGGGATAAAATTCAAAATAATTTTTCTCGTCAAACCAGCCACATTTGAACTCAAACAAGCGCAAACCGGTCAAACGGGAAAGCGCCATCGCATACCATGTCAGTTGTTCAATCGGTCTTTCTTTTGCCGCGCCGGATTTATAGTCCAAAAGATGAACAGAGCCGTTCCGCACCTGAACGAAATCAATGTGTCCGGTTAAAAGCCTTGGAAACTTAACTGGTTTTTTGGAGCCCTTGAGAAGAATGGAAGAATGCTCAATGCCACCGGCAACGTCGGCATCGGGACGACTAATCTTAAAATTAAGCACATTCTCCATATGCTCCACATCTTCTCTCCTGATGTAAACCGGCACCTCGGTGGCTACGGTGCAGGAATCATTTGCCAGCATAAATCTTTGTAATGCCTCGTGCCGGTCTTTGTTCGCCCTGACTGCCTGCAAAACAAAAGAAGCTAATTTATTGGCAAAATTGTTTTTCGCCCTGACAACCATATCCGCTTTGTCAAATTTGCTTCTAATTTCCGACATCCGTTCGCCTTGCTGAAAATACTGATGAGGGGTTTCGGAAGAAACATTGTCCAGATATTCTTTCAAGGGTCCGAAATACCGGTTGCCGTATTCTTCCAGCAACAACCGCATCTTTGCCCGGTGATACCGGAAACGATAAAGCTGACGGTGAGCCATGGTCACGACTTCAGTCATTTGCTCGGGTTTGTACATTTTCAAGGCGTAAGACCGCATTCTCTCAAAAGGGCAAAATGGCCGGTATTGCTGATACCAATTAAAAATGGTGTCGGTGTCGGGCTTGACCTTAAATTTCTGGTAAATAAGGTTGCGGACCCGCTCCAAGGTAAAGCCGAGATTGTAATAATTTAATCCTTCAATAATCAAATTGAGAGGAAAATGCCTGCCTTTGATTTCCTGGGCCGTAAAAGTCCGGCCGCATTCCGGATTTTTACAAAGATACAACTGAACAATCTGATAACGGTTCTTTCTCACCCCTCTTTTGACAAAATCTTTTGTCTGACAATATGGGCAGGCCTCAGCCAGCCGTGACTGACCGATAATTTTAGGTCTGATTTTATCTTTTGGAGCCATATTTTCAATTTATCTATTCCGCTTGACAACCTTTTTTGATTTGCTATACTAATAATAGTGATTCCACCCCGAATTAACTTTCGGGGTTTATTTTATTTCCGAAACTGAATTCTCTCTTGAATTGTACGCAAAAAGGCATACGTCCCTATTTTTACTATTAATGATATAATATATTTGCCGTGGGCGGCGCGTAGTGCTGGCTTCGGAGTTGTCGTCCAGAAGCCGAGGGGTGCAAATCCCCTGCCGTCCACGGCCTTAAAGGAATTACCAGTACAACACTTGACAAGGATTCTTGACTTGTTATACTTAAAGTAGACGACAACTCCGAGGTTTCGGTACTATGCGCGACTTCCGAAGAATCCGCTCCAAAAGCGGGTTTTTTGTTTTTATTTCTCATCTCACGGGCTCGTGGAATTAAAAACTCATTACTTTTGATAAAAACTTAGATTCTACCCGCTATTCGTGATACGATTTTCAATCGCAAATTATATTTTAATTGGTTGGCGATGGCTCGCTGTGACGGTTCCGGTTTCCGGCGCCGGAACTTCTTGCGGCGCTGAAATTGTTTCTGAAGATGCCTGCCCCGCTAGACCTTCACATCAGAAGGTTCTAACGGGGCTTACGGAACCGGTGCTGGCGCCGGCTCGGGAGTTGGCGCGGGTACTGGCGCCGGTTCCGGCGCAGGCGTTGGTTCGGGAACAGGCGCGAGTTCCGGAGTAGGTATTATTTCTGGCACGGGCGCTGGTTCGGGCGCGGGAGCTGGTTCGAGAGCCGGTACCAGAGTTGGTTCCGGCGCTGGCGCCGGCGCTAATTGATTTGAAGCGCCGCCCGCACTCTGCAACAATTGTTGCAATTGGTCCTTGCTCACGCAAATATCGCCGGCGCATAATTCTTCGGTCTGTACTTTTCTGGCAGTAATCGTATCAGCGATTAAATTGCCCAATTTAACGAAATTTTGCTTAATTTCCACGCCTAAACCCTCTAAGAGGGTCAAAAACTTATCCCACAAACCCTCAGCTGGTTCCGGGCCGACTCCTCCTTGAGAATTGAGAACTAAAGAAGATAATTGAGTTTTTAATTCCTCAATCTGCGCTTGCTGTTCTTTTACCGCCTCAATCAAAACCGGAGTGAACATTGAGTAAGCCAAAGATTTCATCCCCTCCTGACTGGTTGAAACGAGTTCCGGCAGAATCTTCTCCACCTCCTGGGCAATCAAACCCAAATGTTTTTTGTCCGAATCGTTTTCTTTCAACCATCTGAAAGTAACTCCCTGCAACTGGATAACTTTTTCCAAGGCGCTGCTAATCGGTTCAATTTCTTTTTTCAATCGGATGTCAGAGGGACAAATCAAAGCCGTGTTGAGGGGATTGATAGTGCAGGTGCCGGTATCATCAGTAAATCCTGCCACATCGCCGTCGCCAGAGCGAAAAACATGCAAAAGATAGCCGGGACTTGTCGTCCCGATGCCGACGTTGCCGGCTATATCCACATACAGCCCTTCTGTTGTCCCTGTTGCCACTCTCAACAGACCGGTTGCAGCTGAACTATTTGAAAACACCTCTAACAATGCCTGTGGCGAGGTCGTCCCGATGCCGACGTTGCCGTTTATTGCTAATTTCGCCGTCCCAGGGTCTTGATAGCCAATTCCCACATTGCCAGAGTCGTTGATAATCATCTTGTTGGCACCAGCCAGATTAAACTCTAAGTAGTTCACTTGAGATAACCTATTGACCTCGACAGCCCAAGTTTCAACATTGTTCCCAGTAATCCATCGCAGACCACCCGTATCTGTAGTACCTGCAGTTTTATTTTTGAAATATAAATAAGGACGATTTACTGTATTATGTTGTCCGACTAAGCCCAATAACCCAGTTCCTGCAGACGCACCTGCGACATTTGCAGGATTAACTTCTAACGGATACCCCGGCGCCGTCGTCCCGATGCCGACGTTGCCGCTTCCTAATACTGTGACTTTGGCAATACCCCAATTATCAATCTGAAGAAGAGTTTCCGCATCACCAAGAACCTGTTGTTCCGTAGTATTCTTCTTAGACCCCCGAAGAATAAGCGCGGGTTTAGTATCAGATGGGTCAGTGGAACCGATAATGCCCTCTAATACCATTCCTGTCGCATCCCCATCAGAAATGCCACGGAATATAACCCCTCCAAGCGTTCCTGAAAGTGGTTGCATGTGAGCATAAACATTAGTTGACGCAACCAATGTCATTCCATGCGCAACATCAGTATCACTTAAAGCAAAGTTTCCATCCCAAACATCCAGTTTCGCTTGCGGACTTGTCGTCCCGATGCCGACGTTGCCGGCTATATCCACATACAGCCCTTCTGTTGTCCCTGTTGCCACTCTCAACAGACCAGTTGCAGACGAATTATCCGAGAAAACCTCTAACAATGCCAGTGGGGTTGTCGTCCCGATGCCGACGTTGCCGGATGCGTCAACTATTACTCTGTCGGATGAGTCAGTTTGAAATTTAATAGTATAGGTGGCCTGTTTGAGAGTAAAGGTAGAGGAAAAATCAACACTATAACCCGTAGCCACCCTAACATAAGCTCCAGTACCAGTTACACTTGCAGTATAGTAAAATGTGTTAATACCAGATGCGAGAAGGATTGGGTCATACCCCGATT
>Ga0315293_10000175_pt1 | contig 55509 bp, 59 predicted proteins | sample YL17G13_20_MG_FD_203071 | JGI IMG/M metagenome (GOLD analysis project Ga0315293, IMG submission 203071) | Sediment microbial communities from Yellowstone Lake, YNP, Wyoming, USA - YL17G13_20 | ecosystem: Environmental > Aquatic > Freshwater > Lake > Sediment | place: USA: Wyoming | collected... | reverse complement strand
CCAGATCGAGGGCGGAATAATCAAGAATCCGCAAGAAGTAATTGAGAGATTCTTCAGTATTCTGAAAAATAAGCTGAAGATCTAATATTTCTCAAATGGCCAGGATAAAATACCAGGAAGCCGCCGGGCTGGAAGTGAAGCGGGGACGTCCGTCGGCTGGCCCCGCGCCATCGAAGGCGGACCTGGTCAAGCTATACGTCAAGGAAGAACGATCCGTCCGGGATGTCGCCGCCGTCCTGGGCCGGTAGCCCTGATTACCCAGACACCCATATCCCCATTGGGTCGTTGTTGCGCACATAATCAGCTCGGACGTATGCGATATATTTTGGGCATAACAAAGCAACACAGGGTTATAACAGTTTGCAATACCCGTACTATTCACAGAGGTCTAGGAGGTTTTGCGAAAACTGCCGGGATACCCGAATTTCGCCCTAGGAGGCCCGTAGGGCGATTTTGATGCTTGTCTTCTCCCCTGATACAAAAAACGGGCAGTGCCCGCTTGAACACTTCCCCATATAAGGCCTGCCGGAGATCGTCGCTCCTGGGGCTTCCTACGCGGTTTCTCTCCATGCGCTAATGGGAGAGCAGAGCCAAGGAACAATGCTTTCAATTCAGTCCCTTGACTTCCATATTTTTTAGAAGTAAATTCCTTATGGGGAAGATGATGAGACAAGAGGCATAATTATTTCGTTGTCGCGCCTAAGTCTTTCCTCACATTTTTTTTACAGGGAGGCATCAATGAGAAAAGGAATCGTGCTGGGACTGTTGGCTATCGGTCTTTTATCTGCAAGCTGTGCGACTATTATGCTTACCACAGAGCAGGAAGTTGGTATCTCGAGCAATCCGGCTGGCGCCATGGTTTCCAACAATGGACTTCAACTTGGCAAAACACCGTTAGTTGTCGACCTGAAAAGAAAGGCAAGCCATAAAATTAAAATCGAGCTTGAAGGTTACCTGCCCTATGAAGTGGCATTAGTGAGAAAAGCCAGCGGATGGGTTTTCGGTAACATCATTTTTGGCGGGATTCCCGGACTTATTATTGATGTAATCACAGGCGCGCTTTATGTTCTCAAACCAGAACAAATTCAGGCCGAGTTAAGACAACAGGACGCAAGCATCATTAATGGGAAAGATATAATGCTGATTGCCGTCACTATGAAGGCAGATCCCAGTTGGCAGAAGGTCGGGGAACTCACCAAAAATCCGAATTAAAAAAATAGGGTCTCTTCCATTTAGTGTGGGTTTGCCCGCATCCGGTGTCCCGACTTATCGTTTTTAGCAGTTATTGACATCGCCGCGCGGCCGGCCATATACTTCCAGCATGGTTAGGAGGGGGGATTCATCGCCCAGAGCGGAAATTCACCGCACCGCAGAAAATATCTCGGATAGACATCGATCTAAATAGATCAATATATTAAGGAGGGAATGATGAAAAGTGCAATTAACTCGGTCTTCAAAAGGAGTCGTGCTTTCGGAATCCTCGTTTTCTTTGCGCTTTTTTCGATTGGCTTTTCGCAAATTCCCCCGGAACTGCGTGGAGGGATTCAGGCCGATTCCGCTACCATCCAAAAAGCGCTAGATATGAAAGCGCAAGGATGGATCTATATTATGCCTGAACCCAAGAGCGCACAAGCCGCTTGGGGGAACAGAGACGGAAGGACCACCTGGTGGATCGGCTATTGGGAGAATGGTATAACAAACGAGACCTCATCAACCGAACCAACTTTGCAGAACGGGAAATACACCGGCGACGGTCAGGGCGGAAGAGCATGGCATAGAGGCGGATCACCGTCCGCTCCTAGCAAACTCGAATGGCTCCTTTCGACGAGAGGAGGCATTCCCCCCAGAGATTGAATTGTAAAGGGTCCGCTACTTTACAGCTCGAGGCATAGTTATGTCGCGGCTTGTCTTGTGCAGAAAACGGTTCCTTTGTATTCACGGATATCCCTTATTCTAAGATTCTGACCTGTATGTTGCCCGCCATCTGAGAGTCCCATGCCAATTTGCCATGAAATCACCCAATCGGAATCAAGAAGAGCCAAAAAGGAAGAGATATGAAATAAAGGCCAAGGCAGGACAATGAATAGGCAAAAGAGGAACCTGTAATGACGTTAAATCCAATTGAAGTGACAGGCATTTTCTTTTTCGGAAGCCTGATTCTTGCCTTTAGTTATTTGACCATAAAAAAATTCATAAAAAATGCATTAAAGAGATATTGGAAAATCATCGTCGTATTGATTTTGGCCAACATCGCTATGAAGATTCCTTATAAATCAAACTTCTTTGATGGATTGGAATACGAAGACTCCTATATCTATAAAGCTTCAGCCAGAGCAATTTATGAAGGAGAGTACGAGTTTTCTAAAATCAACTCTTACTATCCGACATCTAGTATCTATGGAAGTATCAAAGACAGCCGGATGTCAGCAGTCTTCGTGACGAATTTCTTAGGTTACCCATATCTCATAAACCTGGGATTCCGCGTTTTCGGTTATCATGTAAGTATTTCTAATATCGTTTCTTTGGCGTTTTCTGGGCTTTCAATAGTTTTCGTCTTCTTAATCGCCCTTCTTATGATAGACAGCCTTCCGTTTGCGCTAATTTGCAGTTTTGTTTATCTGACGATTCCCATATTCAACGTCTATGCTTCGACCTCCTTGACCGAGCCTTTATCAAACGTTTATTTAGCCCTGGCCTTGCTTCTATATCTTGTCTATAGCCGCAAGGAAAACAATGGAAGAGAATCGATATATGAAAATATATTGGGCCTTTGCGCCATTGCCTTTACCATGATTTATTCCGTCCTGATCAAGACGACAAATGTTTCCTTGGTTTTTTGTCTGCCATTGGCGGGATTGATTTCTTTGATCATCCAGAAGGACCTCAGAAACACTAAACAAAGAAACAAATTCTTTGCCCTTCTGTCAGTCGCCATCATCGTTTTTATTTTCAGCGCGGTTGCACTGAAATTTCAAACTGCGGTTGAAGTAAACAGAGGAGACATCGGCGTAAATCCCTTCTCCTTTGCGTTTTTTAAAGCATTGGCGCCTGTTTTCGCAAAATCGTTTTTTAATTTCAAATGGTATCTGTTTTACTCGCTTTTATTCATTGTCGGAGTATTTTATGGACCAAGAAAAAAAGACGGGATATTTCCAATCATCGTTTTTTTCTTTTACTTTGTCCTTCATGCATCCCATTACCGAAGCTATTATTTTATCAGAGGCGTTCCTGTTACTATCGATGAGGCCCTGCGGTATATGACCAGTCTTGTTTCGGTTTATTCATTAATTGTTGGCTTAGGGATTTATCGCTTATGGCAATGGCTCAAAGCGCTCGGACGCAGTGGGGTAAACGTCCATGTCAAGAACTCAATCTCCATTGCGTCAGCAATGCTCATTTTAGGAGTTTCTATAATCTTCACATTAAAGTGCCGCGCCTATTTTGTCGAAGATGAGTACAACGTCCGAATCGCACCTGCGGCGAAGACCTTAGAATATTTAAAAAGCAAGGATGATGTATTAATCACTTCCGAGCATATCCTATTCCAAATCTACGGAAGGGCTGATTTAAAACTTATAGATTTCTATTCCATTAATAACCAGATACCTGAAGATGAAGTCGATAGTCTTATTCGTTCAGCCAATGTATATTATCTTGAGCCCATGGATCGGGGCGGCGTTGATGAAGAACGATACAAGCAGCAATATCGATATATAGATTCAAAGAGAAAAGAACATGTCATTTCAGGTAATAATTATCAATTATTTAAATTATTGAAAGAGTAAAAAGGAAAATGGAATCAATATGCGCTGCTAAGGGGAAGTACGATGATAGACGGAAATAAGATCGTCATTAAGATCGATTTGGCCATATACGCTAGAATCGCCGCTTTGAAAACATGTTATGTATTTCAGGACAAGTGTCATACGAGCCTGGAGCCGGAATCGGAATCGATCTTTAAAGTAACCCTGACTCCTAAAAAGGAATCTCTTAGCCTTCCAGAAATCGAAAAAGAATTCATGGACGAGCTGATAGATCAACAAATTAGAGTAGAAAACGACAAGCTATTTTCCGACATCAGAAAAATGATTGTTGAACAAGCATTTAAGCCTATAAGCTTTGCGGAATTGAAAACCAAGATTAGAAAATGATGATAAAAGGGCGAGCTTATACGATTCTTCCGTACCGATTTATGCGGTTTGGGAAGGATATTCTATTGGTGAACGAGGCCGGAGAATTTATCTTTATGTCCGAAAACGACTTTGTCAAATTACGGACTTATCAACTCGATATCAAAGACGAAACCTTTATGAATCTGAAAAATAAGCATATTGTTGCTGATACAGATCCGACTCTTCCGATCTATCTTTTGGCTACCAAGTACAGAACGAAAAAGAGTTTTTTAAATGATTTCACAGCCTTGCACATATTCATCATCACCCTGCGCTGCAATCAAAAATGTAGATATTGCCAAGCCAGCGGCGAAGATGAAACGCGAACCGAATATGATATGAGCTTAGAAACAGCTAAGAAGAGTGTTGATCTGGTATTCAAATCGCCCTCGCCGGCTATTAAAATCGAATTTCAAGGCGGCGAACCGTTTCTCAACTTCGAAACGGTTAAATATATTGTCCAATACGCAAAGAAACTAAATAGGGTTCATCGAAAGGATCTTGAATTCGTTGTCTGCACTAATCTGTTAGGGCTGAATGATGAAATCCTGGATTACCTTGAGGAACACAAGATATGGGTTTCTACTTCTTTGGACGGGCAGAGCGTTTTGCACGATGCCAATCGAATAACCAGAAAAGGCACCGGGACATATGACATAGTGAGAAAAAATATCCGGGCAGCCCAGGACAGGCTCGGGGTTGAGAGAGTTTCCGCGCTTATGGTCACCACGAGGGATAACGTTCATAAATTAAATGATGTTGTTGACGAGTACATTAAGCAAAGATTCAATTTTATTTTTATCCGAACCATACATCCTTTCGGAAGAGCAGCAAAAGAAAAACTCGGCTATGACGTGAAAACCTTTATCAAGAATTACAAAAAGACCTTGGATTATACAATCGGACTTAACATTGATGGAGCGTCATTTTCAGAGCAATATGCCACGATCATTCTAAAGAAGATATTAACTCCATTCGCAACCGGGTTCGTTGATCTTCAATCTCCGGCTGGAACCGGAATCAGCTGCGCGGTTTATGGGTATAACGGAGATGTTTTTGTATCTGATGAAGCAAGAATGCTCTCTAAAATGGGCGACAACAGGTTTCTGATGGGAAATGTCCATAAAAATAGCTATCAAGAAATATTTAATGGGAAGGTTATTCGTGAAACCATAGAGAATTCGTGCGTTGAGACCATGCCCCTCTGTTCCGAATGCGCTTTTCAGATGTATTGCGGCGCTGACCCTGTACGGAACTACAGCGTTCAGGGTGATCTCATGGGACACCGGCCCACTTCCGAATTTCATCAAATCAATTATCTGATCATCCGTTATCTAATGGAACTTATTAAACAAAACGACGCAGACATAATGAACATCTTTTGGTCATGGATTACAAACCGGTCGATCGAAGAGATTAAGAGATCAAAAAGAGGATAATAGCTTGCGGCAGCTAAAAGGAATCCCTCTGAATTCTAGAGCTAGAATTATAGGGAAAATATCCAAAAACCCTGCTAAAACAAGAGAAACGAAGAACTATATTCTTGCGATCGTATCAATTGAAAAGAAGGTTAGGAGATTTAAGGCGGTCTTATGCTCAACCGCAATCGAAGAAGCAAATGCTAATCGGCTCAAAATACCGATTATCCATAGCGTTGAGAATATCGAAGCCTTGAGCGAGGGCGATATTGTTTCCCTTGATATGATGAACGGAGACATTATTGTCGTTTACGAAAGAAACTCCATTCACAACTCAGTTCTTGCTTCAACTGATTGTAATTGCCGCTGTATCATGTGTCCCCAAGCCTTGGCTGAGAATTCGAAAGAGAACCTTAAGAACAATATTGAAATTATTCGACTGATGGATAAGCGGACGCCGGCATTGGGAATTACAGGTGGAGAGCCTTTGATTTTAGGAGACGGCTTAATAAAGCTTCTAAAGCAATGCAAAAAGCAATTGCCCGAGACTCAAATTCAGATTCTGACGAACGGGATATTATTAAAAGAAAATGATTATGTCAGAAGTATAGGCCGGCTGAGGCTGAGAAACATGGTCTTTTGCATTCCGCTATATGCCGATACAGACACAGAACATGATTTCATTATGCAGCGGAAAGGTGCTTTCGAAGACACAATCCAGGGGCTATATAATTTAGCGACAAACAGGCAGCTTGTTGAGATTCGTATCGTTGTCATGTCCCTCAATTACAAAAGACTTCCTCAGATTGCGGAGTTCATTTACCACAATCTCCCTTTTGCCATTCACGTTGCCTTTATGGGGATAGAAGTCGAGGGATCGGCGAAAAAGAATGTGAAGAAGCTCTGGGCAAGCCCTAAAGAGTACGCCCCGTATCTGAAAGAAGCCGTTCTATATTTATCTCAACGGAATATGGACGTATCAATATATAACGAGCAATTGTGCTTAATGCCGCAAGAGATATGGAGTTTTATCCGCAAATCTATTTCCGAATGGAAGAACACATTTTTGGAAAGATGCAACGATTGTGAACAAAAAAAAGGATGCGGTGGTTTTTTTGCAGAACCATTTGAAGAACATCAGCTATTAATCAGTCCGGTATGAATATCAAGGTTCAGTAAAAGGCAAAATAAATAGCTTGACTTGCAGACGCAGTAGGACTATTTTTTTCTTAAGGGGTGATGAAATGAAAATTATCAAAAAAATGGGTTATGGGGTATTGTCTTTAACAACCCTCTTTTTTGCTTCATTATCTAATGGTTTTCCGAATTACAGGATATTCGGATCGATTAAGTCCAAGATTGACAAAACCGTGCTTAAGAATGGCGGAAATGCACCAGAGAAGTTAGTACTGCAACAGGCCAATTCCCCATACGCGGATGAAATTATAAACGACGCTTCCCATCGATCGCATAGTTCGCATAGGTCCCATGCTTCTCATCGATCGGGTACGACTGGAAGAGTTGTCTCTAGGCCCGAAACAACGAAGACAACTTCGGAAACGTCGGACTACACGAACGCCTATGCACAATACCTCACCGCGGCAGATGTCGAAATGATTTCTGGTCTCAAGGGTATTCAACGAACCTTGGAGCCTACGATTCTTCATTTCCTTCAGAGCAATGGGAAGGAAATCCTAAGAGTCAAATTCTCAGGAAAAGAGGATATCAATACCTATAAATCCGATTCAAAATACAGTCCTATAAGCGGACTTGGGGAAGTGGCTCTTGTCGGTACGCTGCAATTGCCGATGGAACTGATGTTTGCAAAAGGGAAGTATTGCGTCGAGATTCTGACATTCCCCAAGGAAGGCCTTAATTTGTTTTTGTCATTAGATCAGCTGAAAACCGTTGCTAATTATATTTTGTCACGGCTGTTGGATTAATAAGCCCGAACGCCAATTCGGCTTATCAAAACGGAAATGAGAAAAATTAAAATAGGCCCTTGGGCTATTATTCTGACCTTCTTTTTTCTAATTGCTTGCGCTTCTTCACCTCAGCAACCTGTCAAGGTCGCTGCAAATGTAGAAACGGCTAAGCCTTTAGAGATTCATGTTATTAACGTAGGTCAAGGAGACAGCTTTCTGATCATCTCACCATCGGGGAAGAAACTCCTCATTGATGCAGGGAATACTGGCCGGGGCGCGGGATTTGTCCTTCCTTTTCTTCAAAGCCATAACATTTCTTCAATAGATTATATAGTTGCCAGTCATTTTCACTCGGACCATATCGGCGGTCTGGACGAAGTGGTGAACGGCTTGGGTGGGAGCACGCATATTTTAAACGCTGCCTTTGACAGGGGCGGAGACTACAACTCCGGGGCTTATAGAGATTATATCAATTCCATCGGAGATAAAAGAAAAATAATTTTTCCTGGCCAAACAATTGACCTCGGCGATGACGTTACTATACGGTGCATTGCCTCTAAAGGGGATATTCCAAGAGGAAGGATTTATTTCGGCACGGATGAGAATGCGCTATCGGTTGTTCTCGTTCTTAAGTTCCATTCTTTCGACATGTATTTTGGGGGAGATAGCAACTCGGCTATCGAGCCATCTCTTGCGCCATATGCGGGAGATGTTGATGTTTATAAAGTCAGCCATCACGGCAGTGCTACAAGCTCGACCCAAGAACTGCTTGATTATTTAAAACCAGAAGTCTCTGTTATTCCCGTTGGGGATGGCAATACCTATGGACATCCACATTCGGATACCGTTTTGAGATTAGTAAGCATGAATAGCTATATTTATCAAACTGAAACAGGGTCCGCCCCACCGCCTGCCGGTAAGGGAGAAGTAGCTAGCGGAAATTTCATGATAGTGACGGACGGTTATCACTATACGATTTCAGGAGCCTCTCTAATAGCAAGGACCCGTTTGACTGATTCAGAGATTCCCGAAGGCAACGTAGTCAGCATGAACAATATAATGTATCGAAGCTTCGGCTGGAGAGGAATCCCCTTCGTAATTAGAACAACGATCGATTTCCTATTCGACTTTTCACAATATTTCCCTGCGGGAGGATTAAGGAATGATTAAGAGAGTTGGCATAATAAAAGCAATATTAGCTTTTGTCGGAATCGGATTTATTGTATGTGGTCTCGCTTTCAGTCAAGAAGTCATTTCATGGAAAGATGCTCATCTTTATTATGGCAAAAATGTAACCGTAGAGGGGATTATTGTAAACACATATAATTCCGGACGTGCATGTTTCTTGAATTTTAATCCTGATTACAAGAAGTATTTTAGTGCGGTGATATTTAGCTCCGATTTTTCAAAGTTTCCTTCTTCTCCCGAAGATCACTATCTAAATAAGAGGGTTCATGTATCAGGCATAATAAGGCAATACCAAGGAAAGCCCGAAATAATTCTTAAGGATGCCTCCCAAATAAATGTAATAGAAAAAACAGGAGAGTCAAAAGAATTAAAGGAAATAAGTTGGGAAGATGCAGACAAGCATTATGGCGAATATTGTTACGTGAAAGGCAAGATCGTAGCTTCCTTCAATTCGGGCAAGGCCTGTTTTCTGAATTTTCATGAAAATTGGAAGAAATATTTTACGGCAGTTATATTTGCCTCCGATTTCAAAAAATTTCCGTCTGAACCGGCAGAGTTCTATTTGAATAAAGAAGTAAGAATCCTTGGGACAATTAAAGAATATCAAGGAAAGCCTGAGATCATCATCGAGAGTCCGAATCAAATAGAAGTCATTAAATGAACTCTCAAGATTATCCGGGGCATCTCTTGTTAACACAATGCGATTTACCGATCTAAAAATAGCTATGCTGAAAAATAATAAACTTATTAATATTTAGAAAGTCTTATTTCATCTGCCGCTTAGAGTTGCGGTGCAGTTGAGATATTTAGCCTGTGTATTTATTTCGAAAAGATAGGCAAACGGGGAGGTATAAATGAAGCTGAATAGGGAAGTATTTTTAATATTCGCTTCATTCCTTGTTTACATGCTGGCATGCAATTCTGCACCCACCACACCCCCATGCCAATTATAAGAGCTGAAAATGAATTGAGGCGAGTGGAGGCCGGTATCTCTCCGGCCTCCCGAGTGGAAAATGACCGCATGGAAGCGGGATACGCGCCTCATTATATATAGACTATTCATAATGATGAAAATTCTCACTGATGTTAAAAATCATAACTAGAACTTAAAGGGGATTGTTATGATTATAAAACGTGTCGAAGTAAAAAACTTTAGAGCTATTCGAGAAGTGTCTTTAGACTGTGATGACCTTACAGTATTAATTGGCAGGAATGGCGCAGGCAAATCATCTTTTCTTTATGCGATAGATGTTTTTTATAATATCGCAGCCCATATTTCAGATGAAGACTATTTTGATAGGGATATAATGTCCTCAATAGAAATTCGATTAACATACGAAAAATTACGCGAGGACGAAAAAACTGAATTTAGTCCATACATAAGAGATGAAAAGCTGATCGTAACTAAGCGAATTTCCTTGGGAGAGGGAAGGATCACACAACGTTATTATGCTGCCGCATTTCAAATACCTCAATTTGCCGACATTAGAGCGATAACAGCGAAAAAAGAAAGAATAGGCGCATGGAATGATTTAATAAGTAATAACGTATTATCAGGACTAAATAAAAAAGCTAAAAGCGCAGAGGAAGTAGAAAGATTTATGACAGAATATGAAGCTGATCATTCGGAGTTAATGCAACCTATAGAGCGAGAGGTGCAATTTTTTGGGCCAAAAAATATCGGAGGAGGGAAGCTCGATAAGTTCACAAAGTTCGTACTCGTACCCGCTGTGCGAGAGGCATTAGATGAAGTAAGTGGAAAGAAGGGAGCGATATATCAAATTCTTGATATGATTGTTTTAAGAAAAATAAATGCTAGGGAGGATATCCAAAGGTTCAAAACAGAGTTTGAAAATAAAATTAAAGAATTATATAGCTCTGAAAACTTAACCGAATTGCCAGAGCTAGGGAATTCTATTTCGCGAACGTTAGAGAAGTTTGCTCCAGGATCAGAGCTAAAGTTGGGCTGGGATGACGTCAAGTTGCCCGATATTCCTATTCCAGTAGCAAAGGCAACATTAATTGAGGATAGATTTGAGGGAGAAATCACCCACAAGGGGCATGGATTGCAAAGAGCTTTAGTTGTTACATTACTTCAGCATCTTGCTCTAATTATCCCAGAAGAACAGACAGAGCAGACATCTGAAAGTACCTCAGATAGTTCATCTTCGCCATCATCAATCTCTTTAAGAGGACCGAATCTTATTTTAGCTCTTGAAGAGCCCGAATTATATTTACATCCATCTCGGTGCCGGTATTTGTCAAATCTATTGCTTCAATTATCAGAATTGTCCAGTACTGGAATAGAAGAGAGTAATCAGATCATCTATACTAGCCATTCTCCATATTTCGTTGATCTTCATCGTTTCGATAAAATTAGGATGGTAAGAAAAAGCGCTTCCCCCGATTCGTCTGCATTACAAACTGTTGTTTCGAGCTATTCTTTAAACCTTGCCGCTAAAGAGTTAGCTAGAGTGTGCAATGAAGATTCAAGCAGGTTTACGAGAGATACATTTAAAGTGCGTGCAATGTCTGTTATGAATACTATCGTAAATGAAGGGTTTTTTGCGGACGTTGTAGTAGTGGTTGAAGGAACGACAGAAGTATGTATATTGTGGAAGCTTCAAGAAATATTAAAAAAAGAATGGTTTAAGCTCGGAATTGTAGTTGTTCCTGCAGGTGGAAAGAATAATTTAGATAGACCTATTGTAGTCTTTAGAGGGCTTGGGATTCCAACTTATTTTATTTTTGATGCAGACGCAAGTCTTATGGGGAAAGGAAAAGATGAAGAAGAAGCAAAAAAACGCAATCATCGATATCTCCGGTTAGCGAATGCCCCTGTTGAGGATTTCCCGAATACTCAAGTAAACGATACATGGGCAGTATTTAAGATTGATTTAGAAAATGAGATCAAAGAAGCTCTGGGTCAAGAGATATTTCAAGAGCTTAGACGAGAAATTGCGCTTGAGTTAGGATATAGTGACACTGATCGAGCCTGTAAAAACATTGAAGGTGCTTCGAGATTAATTGAGCTCATTTACATAAGAGGCTATAGGATTAGGAAATTAGAAGAGATTATTGAGAAGATAACTAGTCTTAAAACGAATTAAAAGGAGATGCTTTTGCATCTCCTTTGTCCTCTCTGCCGTTGGTTTTAATTCATGATTTGTTAAGGTACTAAATCAGGCTTCGTCCATGGACTTGAACTCTTCCAAAGGAAGAACGATCAAGTGGCCAGCGATCCGCTCCATTTCCACGGATTTTTCCCAGGTTTCTTCTTTCTGGGCGGCCAGGGTCAGGGCGTTGGCGATCCCGTACTTGTCGTATTCCGGCTCTGCGCCGAAGGCCATAAGAATGTTGTCCCGTTGGGCTTCGCTTAAGCGGTAATGCTCCACGACGTTGCTGATCATTTTCTGCGGGTTCTTGATCTTGATCTCCGAGCTTTCCCGAAGAACCTGGATAATCTCTCCGAATTTGCCGAAAAGCTCCCGGATTGACCGGCGAAGAGACAGGTAGATGATTTCGTCGAACGCCTCGTCGCCGTTTCCGATGTGAATCTCGCGGGTGACCATCTCTTCAATGATCAAGCCGTTGGAGCATTTGACCCGGAAAAGCCTGGGCTCGACCCTGAGCGCCTTGTGGCCGGTCTCGGAATTCGTAAGGAATATCCCGCCGATCATAAGGTCATCTTTGTGCCGGACGAAATCGCGGAGCTTCTGGCTTTTGACCTTGATATTCATCTCGGTCTCGGACAGGAAGCAGTCTTCAATCTCGGCATCATGGGCCTGAAGCTCGTTTAAGGCGCACATCAGAACGTCAAAGTGGTCGATGACCCGGTAGCGGTCGCTTAGGAACGCCCGGACTGAATCTCCCAGGCCCCGGACGAAGAATTCTTTTTCGCTTCTTTCAAGCCAAGCGTTGACGTTACGCGCCAGAAGCTCCGGCGCTTCTTCTTCCATCCGGCGATAGTACTTCAAGGGGATTTCGAGCTTCTCGGCGATCTGGGCATGACAGGGTTCGGAGATAGAAAAGGGATTTTCTGAGCCGATAAGGAGTTTGGCTTCGCTTTTTGCAGAAGACATCATTAGCGCAGAGGAATTGACCCTTTTGTCCCATTTCAGGGGTCTTTGCCTTTCCAATTCTTGAACCAAAGATTCTAGTTTCATGTAGACCTCCTTTATTCAATTTTTAAAGAGCTAAGAAGTGTTAGACAGAGAGGACTTAAGTTAAAAAGATTGATTGGAACTAAATTCCCAATACCGGTCGGCTATTTATTCTGATTCTGCATTTCTTTCTCTATCGCCGCCTTGATCTTCGCGGGCCAAGGCATGCCTTCGAACGTCATCTTTCCTTCGGTTCCGGCGGATTCGATGGTCAAGTCTCCATAGCCGAACAGCCACCCGAATATTCCAAAAGCACAGGAAACATTTTGAATCTTTGTAAGCTGAATCGACATAAACCTTTTGCCAATGATTCCTCTTTCCTTGATTAGCCGCTTATTCGTGAGATACAGCCGGTTGAATTTCCAGTCTAGGCAAAGAACGGCACCTAGGAAGAAAAGAAGATAAAGCGAAACGATATAGCAAAAGCCTTGAAGGTCATGAATGACGATTCCGAGATACGGACAGGCGATGAATATATAAAGAAAGAAGAAAAACAGGATTTCAATCAAGGGAATCGTCAGGAACAGCCAGTGAGGGTTAACTTTTTGAATAACTTTTTCATTAGGAAGTAGAAACATAGATTAATTAAAAAAGATGTTTTTGATTATAAAAACTCGAATGATGATTCGGCCTCCTTAAGAGCTCCCGCTCGACCTCGGCTCTCGGCCTTGCGTATTTATTTCTTGAAAGGTCGACGACCTTTTCTTTTAAATAACTGGGTTCCTCAGCCGGAGGAAGCGTAATGGCGCTGAACGGCTTGGATGTTGCGCCGTCGATCATGAGCTTCAAATAAATGTGGTAATTCGGGAGATTGATCAGGTCAGACTCATCGAAGACCGGGGAGAACTCGCGAGTCAGGTACTTTGCATCCTCCGCTCCGACTCTAAAAGTTATGATTGTCCCGACGTTGCCGAAAATCGCGGCCCTTATCTCATCATCAAGTTGTTCGATGTACTGGTGGGCAAGAATGAGGCTTAACCCGTATTTTCTCGATTCAGAGAGAATGTCGGCAATGGACAGGGTGAGGAAGTTGTGGATCTCGTCCACATAGAGATAAAAAGAATTTCTTCCGGCCTCGGCCACGTCAATGCGGCTCAGGGCAGCAAGCTGAAGCTCGGTGATGATCACGGCTCCGAGAAGCGCGCAGTTGTCTTCCCCGATTCGGCCCTTGGCCAGGTTGACGATCAGTATCTTTCCTTCGTCCATCGCCTTTCTGAGATTAAAAGTGTTTTCTTTCTGGCCCACGATGTTTCGCAGCGGGAGGCTCGTCAGGAATTGACCGATCTTATTTAGTATCGGACTTATGGCCTCGGACCTCAGCCAAGCTGAGTACTTTTCAAACTCAGAAAGCCAGAATTCCCGGACCTGCGGTTGAGTGACATGCGTCATCACGTTTGCCCGGAATTCCTTGTCCGTTAAGAGTCTCGGCAAGTCCAAGAGCGTGCTTTGGGGATATTCCAAAAGCGTTAAAAGCGAATGCCTGAGGATGTGTTCCAGTCTCGGCCCCCAGAAATCAGCCCAGATTTTCTTAAATACCGAAATTAGGCCCGAGACCACGAGATGCTGATAATCTCGAGGAACCTTCTCCAGCGGGTTAAAGGCGATCGGGTTCTCCAGATCAGCCGGATTAAAATAGATCACGTCCTCAATTCTATTTTGGGGAATAAAATCCATAACGCGTTCCGCCATATCTCCGTGTGGGTCAATCAGGCAAACTCCATAGTCCATTCTTATATCCGAGATAACCATGTTAGCGATCAGCGTGGATTTTCCGGTCCCGGTTTTGCCGACGATGTACATATGGCCGCGGCGGTTCTCCTGTTTGATGCCGAAGATTTTCTTGATGTCGCGGTAATCGGTGACGGCAAAGGTGGTGATCTGGCTCTTATCATCGTTCGTTTGACTCATATCTTGAATAATAGCCTCCCAGAATCAATCGAAAAAGACGGGCAAATTTGCCTCTCTCGGCAAATTCTCCCGCCTTGTTGGCCTCCTGCAGCGCGCTAGACTGATAGCAGATCTTTAAAAATCACAACTCAAGGAGGTGAACCATGAAAACGAAAGTGAAATGCGTCGACCTGAGAACTGTCGACGGGAAGGCTATCTTAGTTCTCTACCTCTATGAAAAAGAGGTAGTTTTGGAGGATGACCGGGAACAAGCGCCGGGTGAAAAGCCCGAGGCGAAGAAAGAGAAGCCCAAGAGCGCCGAGCCTCAGGACAAAGAACCCCTGATGACGGACGCCCAGAAGCGGTATCTCTTCAGAATCCTGGCCGAGCGGGGCATCGAAGGGGACAAAGCCTACGACCGCCTCAAAGAAATCTTCCAAGTCGACGCCCTGAAAGAGATCACGAAGATGGAGGCGAGCCGCGCGATCGAGAGCCTTCTCGGCGAAGGCAAAGGAGCAAGAGATGGAATACCTTTCTAGCTCCCAGATCAATCTCTATTCGCAGTGCAGCCTCAAGTACAAATTCCAGTACATCGACCTTCTTCCCAAGCCCTTCAAGCCTTCAGGCCTGGCCTTCGGCAGTGCCCTTCATTCGGCCCTGGCCTGGTTCCATCGGGAATCCATGACCAACGGCGGAGTGCCGCTTGAAAAACTCTACCGAATCTTTGATGCCGACTGGTACAGCCAGAGGACGGAAACCGAAATCCGGTACAAGGCCGGCGACGAAGAGATGAGGCTCGCGGTTATGGCCAAGGAAATGCTGGCGCTTTACTGCCGGCAGCCACCAAAGCGAGCCAAAGGCGCGGAAGTTCCGTTCTCGGTGCCTCTGATTGAGCCCGGAAACGGAAACAACCCGCTTATTGACATCGAAGGCGTCATTGACTTGATCGAAGCCGATGATGTTATCACCGAGTTTAAAACTTCGGCTCAGACGATCGACTCCAAAGACGCGGACCAATCGCTGCAGCTAACGATCTACAGCTACGCCTTCGAGAAGCTTTATCAGAGACCGCCCAAGGCGCTTAAGCTAGTCGATTTCGTGAAGTCCAGGAAGCCGAAGCTCGTCACGCTTGAAACCAGGCGGGATGCTGAGAGCTATAAGCGGCTTTACGGGATTACGGCTCAGGTCCTCAAGGGAATCAACCTCAAAATCTTCTTCCCCAGAACCAGCTTCTGGTGCAAGGACTGCGAGTACGCGGAGCAGTGCCAGAACTGGCGGGGCAACTAATGGTTCCTCCCAACAAAACAAGGAAGCAGGAAAATCCTGCTTCCTTTTTACATAGAATTTTACAACTTATTATTCATGTGCTAATATTCAGCTAATATCAGCAGGGAAAATTATGACTACATCTGATTTTGATGTAATTGTCGTTGGCGGGGGCCCTGCAGGCTCCAAAGCTGCTTATTATCTAGGCCAGAAGGGAATTAAGATGCTTGTAATAGATAAGAAAAAGTTTTCCAGGGATAAGTTTTGTGGGGGAGGCATAAGCTACAGGATACTGGCGAAATAGAAGATTTGGAATTCGGCAGAGAATTTGATGAAAGCACCGGCTACAAGGAGTTGACTATAAAACGCAGGAAATAACTATGGAAGAAAATATCTTTTTCAAAAAATTACAAAATCGACGAGATCGTCAAGGTGATTCCGACACAGACGAGTTGCGTAACTGCGTTAGGTCAGTCGTAAATAAGCTTCAATCGCCGGAAACAAGGACCAGTGAAAAAAGACCCGGCATACTCCTTGGCAGAATCCAAAGTGGGAAAACGCGGGCCTTTATTGGTGTCATAGCTCTTGCTTTTGATAATGACTATGATTTTGCGATTGTTTTGACGAAAGGAACGAATCCATTAAGTGAACAAACAATCAAACGACTCAATAACGATTTTAGTGAGTTTGTATCTGATAAATTGATGCAGATACATGACATAATGACTTTCCCCAAAAATCTAACTAAATATGAACTCAATCAAAAACTAATTATTGTCGCTAAAAAAGAGATAAACAATCTTAAGCGAATTATTGCAGCCCTTTCTGAAACTTATCCTAATCTCAAAGATAAGAAATTACTCATTATTGACGATGAGGCTGATTTTGCAAGTTTGAGTTTCTACAAAAACAAAGAAACGGGTGATATCGAGCAAGGTGCTATAGCCAATAAAATCGATGAGTTGCGAAACAAGGTTGCACGATATGATTTTTTACAGGTGACCGCTACCCCATACTCTCTCTACTTACAACCGAATAATTACGATGGCGACAGCATGATGTATTTGCCGAAGCGGCCGGCGTTTACCGAAATATTACCAAATCACAAAGATTATGTAGGTGGCGACTATTACTTTATAGAAAGTGAAAATGAAGAGTCACCTGCTTCATGTCTTTACGAAAAACTGCCAGACGAAGAAGTAGAATTACTCAGAGTAAATAAGAAACTCGGCAGAGCCGATAGACGATCATTTAGGATTGAGGAAGTTTTTGCTAGTCCGGCACTTGCTATGCTACGAAAAGCAATAATGAACTTTATTGTAGGCGGATGTATAAGAAGACTCCAACAAGAAAAACAAGGTAAGAAAAGAGAAGATTATGCCTTTTTGCTTCATACAGAAATGGCGACCCTATCTCATTCGTGGCAAGAGGAAATTGTTAGTAAATTAGACAAAGAGCTAATAAAAATATCGCAAGAGAACAAAGTAATGTTGGATCAACTTGTTTCGGATTCATACGATGACCTCAAGAAGTCTTTAGAGCTCACCAGATCATTTTATCCCGAGTATGCTGATCTACCGATACCATCTCTGGAAGAAACACAAGCGGCCGTGAAAAATGCGCTAGATCAAGAGATGCTCCTTGTGCAAAAAGTAAATCATGAAGAAGATGTAAAAGCGCTTCTTGATGAAAGCGGTCAGCTACGACTTCGCACGCCATTGAACTTTTTCATTGGTGGTCAGATTCTCGATCGTGGCATTACTATTAAAAATCTTATTGGTTTTTATTACGGGCGTAGTCCAAAGAGATCTCAACAAGATACTGTTTTACAGCATTCGAGAATGTATGGCGCGCGTCCAAAGGATGACCTGGCCGTCACCCGTTTCTATACGACAGATGGCATATACGCAAAGATGAAAAGCATTAACGAGTTTGATAACGCATTACGTGAAGCATTTTTGAAGGGCTCACAGGACAATGGTGTATATTTCATCCGAAAGGATGAGAATGATAGAGTCATTCCTTGCTCTCCAAATAAAATAATGTTGTCCAACATCATAACCCTGAAGCCTTCTGGACGTTTGTCTCCTCCATACGGGTTTAACACGGATTACAAAACAAAAATTAAGAAGAACCTGCAGGAGCTAGATGGATTAATTGATGGCTTGCTGAAGCCTGGGGCTCCGAATGATCCCGAACTTGTTGATATTTCCATTGCACTCAATATTTTAGATAGGATAAACGGGATGTTGGTTTTTGAGAAACCATATTCCTGGGACCTGAAATCGCATAAAGCTGGTCTGGAATTCTTGTCAAGGAATACGTCAAACGAGGCGCAAAACGGCAAGGTATGGTTGCTCGCGAGAAAAGGTCGTATTAACAGGCGAATGCGTGATGATGGAGCTAGGTTCTTTGATTCTCCCGATTCATATCAAGAACGTCGGATTGCGAGAGAAACGGCGATTGACGTTCCTATGCTCGCAATACTTAAGCACGAAGGTTCTGAGGAACAAGGATGGAGGGGTTCGCCGTTTTGGTGGCCGGTGATTTTTATACCACAAAATACGCATACCACAATTTTCTCAAGCGAGGTAAGAGAGCTTTAAATAAGAATTAGCCGCACGTGAGACAATAAATATATGCCCAAGAAAAAGGCAACTAAGAAAAAACTGGAAGCACCGCTAAAACATTTTGATCCTAAGGAAGGTACATATTGTGTTTATGAGATATATCCTCGGTCCAAGAAAACGATTTACTATCTCCGTGGTGATCAAGCGAAATATCTTAGTAAAATTATTTTGCAAGGATATGAGGGTTTGCCATCAGGCCTTTACCTTAATAGAAACGGCTATGGTCTTGGCAAAAAAGGCGCCTTTCTTTTATCCGCCCTAAAACAACATTTGGCTGCTGGGAAAATTCTTGAATTAATAATATCAAGCAAGAGTGCTAAATCGGTTCAGAATAAATTACACATTACAACCGTTATTCTTCCCTGTCAGGATGTTCGTAATTTACTGGTAAGGCTTGGAAGGATCAATGAAGATAATAATAACGAACTACGCGAAGCAGTCGCCTCGTTTTTAAGTACAAAATTTCCAAAGAGAATAAAGATCGCTCCGGGAGGCTTTGATGAATATCAAAGTGGTGAAATTGCGGCAATGTTACGGCGCAATAAAGTGGCTCAGAAGCTGAACGAAGAAGATCTTCAATCATTGAAAACGTTTTTCCCCAAGATATTTGAAGCGTCATTAAAAGGTAGGAAAAAAAGTGTACGATCCGAACGGGATGCCTTGATAAGAAACACCAAAACTGTAACCGATAAAATATATCTGGATGAGGTGATTAAAGATTTCGAGGCCAATCTTTCCAAAAAAACCTTGCGTGAGGAGGAGTGGCAAAAGTTTCTTAAGGAAAAAGTATTTCGGTTTATGGCAAGCTATGTTACCTCAATTGAAAAACAAAACGTCAGTATCGATGTAAGCTATCCTGATTTTGTTCTCGTTGATGTATATGGTTTTGTAGATGTTTTCGAGATTAAGCGTCACGATATACAGTTATTGGCTTTCGATGAAAGTCACGAAAACTATTACTGGAAACCAGAAATTGCGCAGGCAATCTCACAAATCGAAAATTATATAGACGAACTTATGCGACATTCGGATGATTATATGCGTGCAGTCAAAAGAAAAAAGCAAGTCACTATCAGGGTTGTTCGACCCCGAGGCTATATAGTTGCGGGAACAAGTAAGCAGTTCCATGGAGAAAAAGAATCAGGAGATTTTCACAAACTCGGTGCTGCTCTAAAAAATATCAACTTTATTCTTTATGATGAGCTTCTCGAGAGACTAAAGAATCTACGATCAAAGCTATAAGCTGTTTTATTCCTCGACAGAAATGTGCTGCTGCCGTTTACAATCTGAGATTCAAAAAGCGGCCGCGAAAGTCGTGCGGGTGAATATGACCTGAAACGACTTTTCAAGAAAGCACTCAAACCTTCTTCATTGTGAGCTGCTAAATTTGCCTAAATAGGCAAATTCTCCCTCCTTGTTTTCAAGCTAACCGGGATCTAGAATAGATTTTAGAAGAGGGTCAGAAGCTCATATTAAGATGGCTTCGCCAAAACAGTAATAAAGACGCCTTCATAATTCTCATTAAGCCAGGTTCGAACTTTATACATTGCGGAGAGCCCCCGAAAAAATAAGTAAATAAGCGCTTAAAATATGTAACCCCCATGGAAGATCGAACCTATCTGACCAATATCCTGATGGATTGCCCTGGGGGTTATTAGAATAATCGTGGATAAGCCACAGATAATATGGCCTTCCGCCTCATATTAAGCTAAAATAAATGTTAAATATATTTTACATAGCTATTGACAAACGGCTTTACAAAGAGTAAATTGTTAAAGAGGGTCCATTAAATGTTTCCCAACAATATGACTAAATTTATTCAACAGCTTAGAAAGAGGCGAAATCTGACGCAGGAGTACATGGCGTCAGAGCTTGGCGTTTCCCGGCCTACGTATTTTCAAATCGAACGGGGCGAACGGGATCTTACTATCACCGAAGCAAAAAAGCTGGCGGCCATTTTCAGTATTTCCCTTGAAGATCTCCTGCACAGCAGAGACACTTCCATGACCGCGACAATAAGTAAAGAAAAACCAATAGTCACGAGTGAGAAGCAGCCAGTTCGAATAAGCGTTCCTCAGAAAAACCTTGAGAAATTCAAGGAGGTATTGCTGTACGTTTTGTCCAAAGTCGGCAGCAAGCCAAACGTTGGAGAAACCGTTCTATATAAACTGCTGTACTTCATTGATTTTGACTTTTATGAAAAATACGAGCGACAACTGATCGGCGCTACATATATTAAGAATCGTTATGGGCCAACTCCAGTCGAATTCAAGGTCATTGTTGATGACATGATTCGTAAAGGAGACTTGGAAAAAGTCCCAAGCAAATATTTTAATCATTTACAGAAAAAATATATGCCGGTCAGAAAGCCCGACCTGACTAAATTGAAAGACGCCAGGGAGTTGCAGCATATCGACGAAGTTTTATCCAGATTGGGCGATAAGAACGCAACGGAATTAAGCGATTATTCTCATGAGGATGTTCCCTGGTTGATTGCTGAAGAAAACAAGTCGCTTGATTATGAAGCAGTGTTTTACCGCACTCCCAAAACCTCAGTGAGAAATTATGACGGACAGGATTAATTATTGTGAAACGCCGGAATTTCAAAAAGACTTTAAAAAGTTATTAAAGAAATTCAAAACCCTTGAAGATGACTTCGAATTAGCCAAAAAAGCGGCTATAGAACTGTATCATATACAAAATATAAATAACCTGAGCGTTTTCCCCATTCCGGGGTTTTCCAAAGAGCCGATCCAAATAATGAAACTAAAGAAATTCGCCTGCAAATCATTGTTTGGGAAAGGGGTGAAGAGCGGAATAAGAATAATCTATGCCTTTAATTCAGTAAGTTATAAAGTTGATTTCATTGAAATATATTACAAAGGCGATCAAGAAAACGAGGATAGAGACAGGATAAAGGCCTACTTAAAAGGAGGTTCCTACTAAAATGGCAAATTATCATGTAATGAAGAACAAAGAAACAAACAGCTGGGTGGCGAAACGCGAAGGGGCAGAGCGTGTAGCGGGTTCTTATAATACCCAGGTCGAAGCGGAAAAGGCCGCCAAAAAAATGTCGTCAAATAGTGGCGGCGGAGAAGTAAGGATTCATAGCCCAAAAGGGCCAATTAGAGATAGCGACACCGTTGCCCCTGGCAACGATCCGAATCCTCCCAAAGATAAAAAACATTAAGGATTCAAACATCATCTGCCCAGAGCGCCCAGATTAACTGAAACCGGAAAATTCTCTCTAAATTAATAGGGAGTTTTCTTTTTTATTGATGCTGATATAATTAAAAGCGAAACATGTTCGGATCTCGCCATCTCCACATTTATTATCGATGACCGATTGAGGTATTATTTATCGACTTAATCAATACTATGGATCAAGATATCTCGTCACAAATAGCAAGGGCCAAAGAATTACTTGAAGATCTTGAAACGTCCTGCAAAAGTGATTTGCAAAGAAAGGAGGCTTCGGAAAGAACAAAAAATTTAGCTCAAGAAGTTTTGCTAAAGATGCGTCATGTTCTGGATCAAAGCATGAATAGATTTTTCCAGAAGGTTATCGTACCCAAATTAACTCCCGAGCAAAGCAAGAAGGCACGGGTATATTTCCCAATAGCGAGAAGCAAGGAAGGTTTTGAATCAATACTCGGACGTGGTCAAATGAAGAACTTAAATATATTAGCGCCAAAAGTTTATGACTTTTTAGAATCGATACAACCATACAATGCTAATTCTACATGGCTAGGAGATTTTTCTGATTTTTCAAACGAGAAACATATTAGACTTACGCCTCAAGAAATTAAAAAAGAGAACGAGACTGTTTTAGGTGGAGCCGTACATGTTGGTAGGGGTAGTAAGGTTATGATGCGAGATGTTTTGATTAATGGCATTCCAGTAAATTCAGAAGATATTAATCAAACTCCATTAGAAAAGTTTGATCCCAGACTTAGAGTTGAAAGAAGAACATGGATTTCTTTCAATTTTGAAAATACTGAGATTAACATGCTTTGGCTCTGCAAAAAATCCGTAATAGATTTAGACGAGACAATAAAAGAATTCTATAAATTATTTAGTTAGTTCTTAAGTCTAGACCAACCGAGACACCTCAATTTCAAAATTCAGACGACCCCCCAAAGAGCTCTCATACTGATTGAACAAGGAAAGTTCTAGATCGATACATGCCGCAAAATTAACCTAAATAGGCAAATTCTCCCCCCTTGTTTTAAAGCTGCTGATAGCTAAAATGATAATAATGAGTTTTCCGACTCCGGCAGACTATCATAAAAAGTTCGAACGTCCTCTACGGTGGTGGACCAGGATATAAAATCGAGAACGAAAAGTGGATTTTTGCCATTAATAGAGCCCCCGTTTCGGGGTTCGAGCGGAGAATTTTGAGTTAGGTAGGGCTGAAGACTTTTTTCTATAATCTGAAGGGGTTTTTCGGCTTCAATAGTAAGTATTCGGTCCTTGAGGTAAAGGTTCGAACCTAGATTTTGCAGGATCGAACGTTTGGCTTCTGGAGATCCTTTTTGGAACCGCGCCAGAGCTTCTGAGGCGAAGACGAAAGTATCCTTGGCCAGATCAAAGGAAGATTTCTTACTAAAACCGTTCGTGCTCAGTTCCAATGAGGCTTTCTCTGACAGAAGCAGCCTTTTTTCTTTCTGATATTCCTCGTCGGTGATAAAGTCTTTCAGCCTCATCTGATTTAGGTTATCAATCTTTTTTTGGCAGCTGGCCAAAGCCCTTTGCCGGGAAATCCCAATTTCTCCCGCCATGTTTGTTTCCTCTTTTGCCTTCTCTTGAAGGTATTGGATTGCATTTTCAATAAAAATCCGCGGGACCTCTATTTTTTTAAGATACTCGACAATTTGGCGCTCGAGGTCTTTGAGATTTATGTATTTTTCGTGGCATGGCACGTTAATTTTTTTCCTGGTGCAGTGATAGTAGGTGTAATGGCTGCCGTAACGGTTAAACCTCTCTTCCGCCGTAATCATGCATCCGCATTCTCCGCAACGGATGAGTCCAGTGAAGGCGAAATTATGTTTTTTCGGCCTTGGCCTCCCGGGTCTTCCGAGAATCTCCTGCGCCTTCCAGTATTCTTCTTCCGATATCATCGGCTCATGCTTTCCGGGAAAGACGCCTTCCTTTCGTTCGATAAGGCCATAGTAGAAGGGATTGCTAAAAAGTTTGTAGAGGCCGCTCAAGCTCAGAGGATTGCCGCCGCACCTTGGGCCGAGTCTGGTTCTAAAACCCAGATTATTATTTAAGATCGGGAGCATTCTTGACGGAGAATAACCTTGAAATAATAAATCCCAGGCCTGGCGGATGAGGGAAAATCGATCGGGGTCTTTCACAATCGTCCTTTCTTTTGGCTCATTGAGATAACCCAGGGGAGGAAGCGACGGGAGCCAGCCTTTATCCAGTTTAGCTCGAAGCCCTCTTTTCACGTTGTCGCTCAGGTCGTCAACATACTTTTTGGCCATGCCGAATTCAATTTGCATCAGGAATTTATCGTTGCTGTTGTTTTTGAAGCTGCCATGAGGCGTAAGGATTTCTTTTATTTTCCCCTGGTCCAGGGCCCAGACCAGCGCTGAACCGTCGATCGGATTGCGCGCCAGCCGGTCGAGCTTCCAGCAGACTATCCCGGCGTACTGTTTCCTTGAAAGATTCTTCATCATTTCATTAAAAACCGGTCGGCCTGGTGATTTGGCGGACTTGCATTCGGTCAAAATTCCCGAGATCGGCAAAGCCATCCTCTGGCAGAAATCTTTGATCTCTTTGATTTGGGATTCTATAGAGAGGATCTGTTTTTCCTCTGATTCAGTTGATTTGCGGCAGTAAATTACATAATGAAGCATATGATCGGGCCGTCAGAATTCGGATAAAGAAGATTCCTTAATCTGAGGGAGCTAAAAAGGCGACTTAATCTTCGAGGTTATCGCTTAGTTTGGATTCTTCAAAATGAGAAGGATCAAAAGGCTGAGGCCCTCCGCTATCGCCCGGTTCGCCGTAGATTATGGTTCTTAGGATATTCACCAGGCGAAAAAACTTCTCGTGAGCTTCTTTCTCGGTTATCGTCTCTCCGTAGTACTTCTCGTAGGCTTCCTTAAATTCCTTTACGAAAACATGTTCTTTGACCATTACAAGCCTAAGAATAGGAAGGCGCTGGGGAAATATTAAGAGGGGCGAAATTGCCGATCTAAGCCATTTTTACCGGGATATGTGGGGATTGTCTTTGAAATTAGGGAAAGCTTGATTTTTCTTCGGCAGATAACAAAAAGAGCAGAGGCTAACTCGCCTCGCTCTAAATTATACAAAAGTATTTCTTTTGTTCAATAGGGAGGCAGTTATAGACGAAAAATCATAATAAAACAAGCGATATTTTAACGCATCGATTAAAAGCGGCAACTGGCCTGGCGCCGGGTCCGCGATGAAAGCTGAAATAGCAAAACGCAAAAAGGGAGGTAATATGAAAAAAATAATTTGTGTCCTGTTTCTGGGTTTCTCGAGTCTTTTTCTTTTTAACTGCGCTGTCTCACTGACGGGGCTCTTGCACACTCCGGATACCCCTGAAGAAAAAGCGTGGCTTGATAACGTTATGAATTCGCCATTTGAATTTAACGTGCCCGGCGACCAAGAAAAAGTCGCCTGGTCTCGGGCGCAAACCTGGATTTCAGATTACAGCGGAGTGCCAACAAAGATAATTTCGGATTCGGTTATTGAAACTGAAGTCCCCGGAGGCGGGAACCTGGGATATAAGGTGACAAAGACGCAAAAGCCTGACGGAAGCTTTTCGATCAAAGTCAGCTCCGTCGTCCAGAGTGAGAGTGCTCTGACCGCACTACTTGGTGGAACTGCCCAAGACAGCAAGGTCAATCTGCATATCCTGGCGAACTATATCAAGACCGGGGATCTGCCATACCCGTATTTGATTCGCACCGTTGCTGCGCCGCCAAGACCGAAGGAATAGGCGAACCTTCTCTGAAAGTCTCGATGCTTTCAAGAAATGAGACGCCATGAGTAGAAGAATATTTGCCTTATTGGCTGCCGTTCTTGCCGCCCATAGCGTGTCTTTCTGCCAAGGCGCTGCGGCAAGCGATGACCTCGCCAAGAAAGTTTTAGCAGACGCTCATTTCGATAAGGCAATCGAAATCACGATCATTCCAAATCAATATTGGGGCTGGCAGCTGCCGAACCTGGACATGTCGGTCATGTATTTAAAAATAGAAGATTTTTTGCAGCTTTTAGTTGCTAGGGGTTATGGTACCGCGGGCACCGATATTGCCAATACCTTCATGCCGACGTTTAAGCTGATAACGATCATGCGGCTAGAGAAAAGCTGGCCGAACGACGTCTATCATATCCCCATTGCGAAAAGATGTCTTATCAAGATTACCTACCAGAATCGCTGGAAAGAACTGGGAATCAACCAGTTCTCCATCGTCTTTTCCTACAAACTCGAGCCTCTGCTGGAAGGCATGAAGGAAAGCTCCGCCCTGGCCGGCAAGATCGTAAGCTATTTAGATCCGTCCGATGGAAAATGGAGCATATCGGGACGGAGCCTGGATGATAAAATCGCGGAGTTTATAAAAAGCAATCTCGAAAAATAGTTTTCAAGCATTGCCGCACCTATCTCACAAAAGGCGGATCGGAGCAGACTCCCGCCGCTAATGTCTCTCCGGCGGGCGCCAGTTCATCTGAGGAGAACATGTTTATTGGCAAGCAGAAAGGCATTGCGCACGCACATTACCCCCACCCCTTGACAAATCGTATTGTGAAATGCTATAATGTATTTAGAATCAATAACATAGGAAGGGGGAAGAGCCAAAATCTACCCCTCCTATCCCACCATTTCGCTCTTTGAAATTTCTATAAATTCCAATAAGGAGGTTTGCCATGAGAAACTTGGCAAAGACGGTTCTTTTATTTGTCTGTCTCGCCGCTCTTGCGGCACTCTTCCCGGCCTGCAATAACAGCCCCACTGCGCCGCAGCTCCCCAACAGCTTTAAGATTACGGACTTCCAGTACGTTAATGAACCTGGTCGGACCGTTGGTGGCCAAACCATCGGCACCTATACCAACAACACCGCTTCGCAGGCGACCATCACAGGCACTCTTAACTGGGGCGATGGCGCCAGTGTCAATTTCACTGGCAGCCAGGTTCGTCCCAGTGCCAGTGGCAACTGGGCGGGCGATGATGGGGGTGGTCATCTTTACACTGCCAAAGGCACGTATCATGTGGAAATCACCGCGACTTGCCAGTTCTCCAATGGCCCCATTACTGACAATTTCGCCAAAGACATCGTCGTCGACAAGTAGCAGGCCAAACCCAACGCCAAAGCCGCTAGTGTTCTCGCAAAGAGACCATTAGCGGCTTTTTGTTTTATGTTATAACGAGAACAATTAGACACAGAGGTAAATTGATTTTACAATATTTTACATATATAATATTTAAGTAAAGGTCTTTGTTCTTCATTATAAAATCAATAAAAATTATGAAATCTTTTAATAAATTCTCTTTGATTTTTATCGGCTTTTTCATTCTTGGTTTTATTTTAATAATCCCGAAAACTTCGGCTATATACGGTGGTGATGGTGATATTGAAGGATGCGAATATAATCATGATGAATTAAGCTGCAACAACGCCGGCTGCAACTGGGACGGCCAAGCGTGCTCTGCAATATTAATTCGGCCGCCAACGCCAGCAGTTAGTAGCACGCCAACGCCATCAGTCAGTAGCGCAATATCACCTCTGTCAACCACGTCAGCAGTCCATTGTGCGTATGAGGCAAGCGATGCTTTTTTCAATGGAGGAGCAGATGTAATTCACCAGACTAAATGCGTAAGCGATTGGGATGGCGGAGACCCGCCAACGCACATCATAGGGACTTGGAATCCACCGTCCAGAACAATCTGCACTTCTCGTCAAGATGTTCCGGAATTCGAACCCCGCCATTGCAACGATGTCTGGGCAAAAAACAATGATCCGGACAATAATTTGTTCAGCTCAATCTTTCATGAGATATCCAATAAATTAAATTTAAGGAAAATAGCTCTGGCTGCGCCGCGAGACGGAGAATGCTACGTGCCCCGTAATACCAGGTGCACTGCTATTTACGAATGGCAGATTACTCACGCTGAAGTTTATGTTGATAGCACCAGCGATCCGACTGACAAAAACCGCTGCAAGATAGATGGTTTGGTTTTTTGGGATAAAAACAATGTGCCTAATGTTGTCAATTCTGGGGGTAGTAGCGTAACTCCGACTAATTGCGGTTATCCTGGGACAACGTCAGTAGGCATAACGGTTTACAATGATGAACAGCCTTCGGCAAAAGTTCGGCTTCAGGTTTATTTATTAGGAGGCTGGTTTAATACTGCTGATTGGAGCGGCTATGTTAAATATTGGGCAAAAAGAATAGAATTGAAAACATTTCAAGCTGACAAAACAACGATTAATCCCGGTCAAACAGTCAAGTTGACTTGGGATGTCAGGAATCCGGCTAGCCAAAGCGGCAAGCTTCAGGTTCATATGAATATAGGCGATATATCTTCTTGTGTTCAGGATAATGGAGCTTCTTGTTCAGCAAATCAGGATAATTTGTTAAACAGAGAATCCGGTTCTTTGACAGTTGAGCCCGTTCAAACCACGACTTTTTATCTTTGGGCCTATGGTCCGTCGGGCGAAGGATTAATTCACGTTGTTTCTGACCCGATTTTGGTTACTGTTACTGGGACCCCGGTGCCGTCACCAAGCGTTATTTTAAGAGCTAATGGCTCCACCAATTCAATTGCTATTCCTGCTAATACAGCCGCTGATTTGAGTTGGAATTCATCTGATCTTGGCAATAACCCAATTTGTACCGCTTCTGGCGATTGGTCTGGATCCAAACCAGTTTCCGGTTCAGAATCAACCGGCGATTTATCCTCGGATAAAAATTATAACTTATCCTGCACCGGCTCCAGCGGCACTGCTTCTGACAGTGTTCAAGTTAATATTGCTTCATCACAAACTGGGACCATTAAAATTCAAGCTCGCTTGGATGGCAAATCCTGGTCTGGCTCTTTGAATTTTGCTTTAAGCGGGCCGGCTAATCTGGATAATACTTCTGTCCCGAGAACCTACGATTCGGTCTCAACCGGAGCCTGGATTTTGAGTTATATTTCCGGCGGTCCGGCAAACGCCAAGCTTGTCGGCATTTCTCCGGTTCCCTCCTTGACTTTGCTCGCCGGCAAAACTCTGACTTTCTATTTTGATTTCGGAACCAAGACCGGCTGCGACATAAACGTCAATTCCACAATGGCAGGTTCGGCTTACAGCGGCGCAGTTTCCTATTATCTTAACGGTCCAGCCAGTTATTTTGACAATTATGCTCCGGATATTTTTCAGGATGTTCCGGCTGGCCAATATCAATTAGCTTTTGCTTACGGCGGACCAGGAACTTTAAAGAGCATTACTCCCCAAAATCCCCAGGATTGTCCTGTTGGCGGCAACATCACTTTCACGATGAACTTTGCCACAGGCGTCATTATCAATCCGTCTCCGGGCACGAGTGCTCCGACTGCCGGCATTTTATGCTGGGCCAATAAAGACCCTGATCGCTGCATCGGCCTTGTCACGGTGGACAAGAGTTCGCCGGTCATTCTCTATTCTCATTCTTCCGATCCTGATAACGACATTCGATCCTGCCAATGGAAAGTGTATAAAGCCGGCAACCTCAATGCGCCGGTCCTGGAACAAAACAGCTGCGCTCCTCTGCTCTGGGACAATACCTTGGGCGATTACACCGCCAGGCTAAAGGTGATTGATTCAGGAGGCCGTTCGGATTCCACTTCCAAAAATTTCTCCATTAAAGACGTGAGCGCCCTGACCTGCGATTTTACCTGGGATCCTCTTTCGCCCAGCGCCTCAACGCCGGTTAATTTCTATGATTTGACCGTTACTCCTTCAGCCACTGATTTGACCAAATGGCTTTGGACTTTTGAAGATGCCACGCCTACCACTTCCATTCTGCAAAATCCACAAGGCATCATGTTCAATTCCAGCGGCAACAAATCCATTACTCTCAAAGTCACTAATTCCAAAAGCAACACCTGTTCTCTAACTCAAGCTGTCCAGGCCCGAACCATTAATCCGCATTGGAAAGAAATAATTCCGCAGTAGGAAGACCGAGCGGGCTCTAAATATGCTTATCCCGTCTCATAAGAGAAAGGCCGGCAAGGTAACACTACGGCCAAGCGTTCGTTTTATTAAGTGGCAGCTAATATTTATGCGGCTCTATGCCTGAGCATTTTCTCAGGAAAAGGGGGTGAGAATGTCTAAGATGACCATCTTTGGGGCAATGGAATCGTTCCGCAAGGAGAAAGGAGGTGAGCCAGATGGGACACCAAGCCAGTCATACTCATGACAGTGATGATGAGCGGATCGGAAAACACATCGATGTTTACCACACGAATAGTGCCGGGCAGAGAGACCAATCTCATCGTACTGATCTTAAAATCAGCTACGATCCCAACAAACCATTCGTGCGAGACATCGAGCCGCCCAAAAAATAGCACTTCCAAAGAGACCCGGGCAGGTCTTTAAACTGCCCTAATTTTATATACCATGGCCGCGATAGTTCGTATTTAATAGATTTTTATGGACGAAGATAAAAATAAAAACCCGAAGATCCGAGAATTAAAATCCAACGCTTTAAAATCGTTGGGCGAGTTGCAGTGGGAAAAACGAGAAGAAAAGGAATTAGCCAGGCGGATATTGGGTTTGCGAGAAGATCAAATTGCGGCACTCCTGAATTTGGCGGGCTTAAATTTTGCTCTGTCTGATATCGAAGATGTTGTCCGAGATATTGTCAGAAATAAAGTACGTTCTGGACATCTTCCAATTTTAATTTATGAGGCGAGATCAAAGGAACTTCTTTTGTGGTGGATAGGATATTTTGAGAAGCAGAATAAATCTCAATAACGGAAACGATGAATGTGAACAAACTAAGCGAGGCCTCGCCACGCGTTTGATATACTAAACACGAGATTAAAACAAGCGCTTATAAGTGCGAGACGACTTATACCCCAGCTCAAAGAGTCCATGGGTCGTTGAGAATTCCCGAAAAATCGCTTCCCCCGCTTTTTGAAAAACAGAAACTAAACAAAAGAAATACTTTTGTTCACTTTTTAGAAAAATCTACTCTCAGTGCAGGTAGAAGTCAAGGATTTTTTTGCGTCATCTAACATAATTTTTCAATTAACGCAGGCTTATGAAAAAAAGAAAAACATGCTTTAAAACCGAATCATTCGCTCGCTCAGATCGGATCGTGCCTTATCTTCTGCCGGGGGATATTCAAAAGCTTGCGGACGAAGCACGCAAAGGAAGAAACGGGGAACGAGATTTTCTTTTAATTATCCTTTTATATCAGACCGGGCTGAGAATCTCCGAGGCGTTGTCTTTGACGCCGGCCATGATTGATCGATTCGAGGGGAAGCCGATCCTTCGCATCATCGGAAAATGCAGGAAGCCTAGACTGGTGTCCTGTCCAATCGACTTAGCTGATAAAATCCGGGCTTTTATTAGCAAAAAAGGACTGAGGACCCAATGCCGGATTTTCCCTTTTAACAGAACTCGAGGTTGGCAGATTATCAAGGCGGCCGCCGCGAGAGCGGGTTTTGAAAAAAGAGTCTTCCCTCATCTTCTGCGGCACTCGGACGCGATCGAGCGCCTGAGGCAAACCGGAAATCCAAAGGCCCTCCAGCATCATCTCGGCCACTCATCGATCTCGATGACCATGAGGTATCTTTCGACTCTGACTCAAGAGGATTCTTTGCGGATTCAGCAACAAGTGGAGTTCAAAGAACGGGAAGAGTTCTAACATGAATTGAGGAATCGATCTATTGATTAGTCTTCATTGCTCGTGATTCTTATCTCCATGAGAGGCGAAAATCTTTAGTACTCATTTTGAACACTCCCAATTAACTTCTACAAAAAGCCCAAAAAGTATGATATAAAAATATCCGCCAGCTGAAAGGAAACCCTCATAATTTTATATGGGGATGGAGGGATAAAATGAGAAAATATTACTTCGCAATCATTTTAATGGGGCTCGTCCTTTTTCTTTCCATCACGGCCTGCAAAGGTAGCGGCCCCACCCAACCGTCGCTTCCCAATGCTTTCAAGATCACGGATTTCCAGTACAGCAACCCTCCCATTCTGTGCGTTAACGCTACGTGGTGGTTCACCTTCACTAACAACACCGGTGACGTGGCGATCGAAACTGGCACCATTGATTGGGGGGACGGAGAAACTGACGATCTTGGTGCCGGTCAGCTACCCGCCCATACCAGCAGGGAATATATGAGCGGCGCCTCCCATATTTACCCAGCCAAGGGTACCTACACCGTGGAAATCACTCTTACAGCCTCTTTTTCCAACGGCTCCCTCACCGACACCTTCACCAAGGACATCGTCGTTGACAAGTAGGCCAAACCAACCCAAAGCCGCTAGTGTTCTCGCAAAGAGACCATTAGCGGCTTTTTGTTTTGCTTACGTTACCTGTTGCTTACGTTACCTTGACAAAATCTATAAATATGGTATAAACAACAAAGCTTTGTAGGGTATAATAGCTAACCTCAGCGTGACTATCCGCAAGGCGGCCAGTTCCTTTTCAGCATCCTGTCTTTCATAATCAGCGCCGCCAGTTTCGTCGGCGGCCTTTTTATCCGTGGGTTATCCACATTCCTCTCCAAAACTAGGCTAAACCGGCAAATTCTCCCCCCTTATTTTTTCAGAGGATGTTTTTAAGATTAAGTTGAAAGATTGGTTCGATCCAGAACCCGAAGATATCCAATGTGGTGTTCACTTAATAAAAGAATTCCCAATTTGCTACGCCGTTATCGCAAGACCCGGGGCTTGAATCAGAAGCAAGCCGCGAGGATGCTTGGCGTTTCTGATACGAGCATGATCTCGCGCTGGGAGAGAGGAATATGCCTTCCGAGCGCCTTCAACATCTTTAAGCTTGCCGTTCTGTATCAAACCATGGCCGATCCTTTGTTTCCTGGCTTGACGAGCATGGCCAGGAAGGAACTCCTCGAGCGGGCAAAAACGCTGAACGTTTCTAAGCAGCACAAAATAGCCACTTATGAGCGAAGATAAGAAAAACAAACTGCGGAGCATCAAGAAGCCGGGATGGTACTGGATAGACAGGGAAATCGTGACCCTCTACGGGAAGCGTTTAAAGTCACCGGGAATAGCCGTCTATAACGTCCTGGCTTCCTATGCCAACCAAGAAACCCAAGCCTGTTTTCCGAGTCAGCGGTCCATCGCCAGGCATCTGGGGCTCAGCCGAACGACGGTCAACCGGAAAATACGCCTCTTGAGGGAGATGGGTCTTGTGAGGGTTATGAAAGAGAAGAACCGCTGTCTCTATTTTCTTCTGAGGCCCGATGTATCTAATCTGATACAGCCTTGTAGCAAAAGAGATATAGGGGCTGTATCACCAGAGAACACAAACAATAATAACGGAACAAGAATTATTAACAATTTCGACGATAAAAATATTCTTACGACCGGTTTTAAATCTTTTAAGGAATTCAGGCCCCAGACTAAAGAAGAACTTCTGGCGCTCGATACGGCTTCAGCCCTAAACGATTTTAAGAGCCTGCCCCTATATCTCAAATACGCCCAGATGCTTCCCGAACCGCTTATCAGGCAAAAGCTCAGCTGGATTAAGCAGATCCCGGAGGAAAACATCAAAAGAAGTCGAGCCGCGCTGTTTAATTTCATCATCAAAAAGTATGTTAAAAGATACCATCAGAAGCATCGCGATCAATCCGGGGACCAGGTATCTCGGAATCGCGATATTTCATGACTGGAACCTCATCGACTGGCGCACTAAGCGGCTGGATGGAAAATGGTCGAAGAGAAAGATCGATAAGGTCCTTGATTTGATTTTAGAATATTCCGAGCTTTATGAGCTCAATACCCTCGCGATTAAAAAACTCCATCCTTCTCACTCCTCCAAGAATCTTAGGCTTCTGGTTTCGAGAATCAAAACCCTGGCCGGGCGAAAGAAGCTCAAGGTTACTCAGTTTTCCATCAGAGAGTTTGAACAGTTTTTTCTGGCCGGCGCAAAATACAACAAGAGGAATCTTGCAGAAAAGATGGTCGCTGATTATCCGTGCCTTGTTCATGAGTTTGAAAAAGAAAAGACTCACAGGAATCCCTACCAGATGAGGATGTTTGAGGCTGTCGCTCTGGGCGCAGCGAGCTTTCATAAGCCAGTTGCGGCATAGGTCCAACTAGCGAACAATGGCATCCAGAGTCGTTCACGTCAGCATGCGAGGCTTTAAGTCTAGCTTTCCCACGGCAAGCAAAATTGTAAGTTAAGCGGTTGACATTTATTTAGATTAAGATTAATATATTTAATAATTAGCGAAAGGAGGGCCAAAATGGATATGGGAAATGGCGGCGGCCGCGGAAAAAGAAAATAGCACTATCAAAAGGTTTGTTTTTTAGGCCAAAAGGGATCCAAACGTAGCCAAGATAAACCAAAGAAGCAGATCTTTTCATTCTCAGCAATAACCCTGAGCGAGGATGAAAATCAGTCATTATTAAGACGAGAAATACTATCTTGGAACAAGAAATAAAAACAAGACTAAATACAATTATAAAGACGTCTGCATTTCGGATAGCAGGTCATTTTGCTGATGTAAATGAATTTTCAGTTTTTATTATAAATTTCCTTGTTTCCGCAAATTGCCCATTCGAGAAAGACCGAATAATCAGATCTCTGCATGATTGCGCGGAAAAATATATCTTCTTGCAGAATGACATTGCGCTTTTAGAAAAAGAAATCATTACAAGCTGGGACGAATTGGTTCAGCCTTTCGATATAAGAATAGAGAATTTTCAAAGAAAGGCGTCGGGCATTCTAAATGATTGTGGATTTAATATCAAACCTCCTTCAGTATTTATCGTCGATGCTTTGCCCGCTCCATTTGATGCAACAACTTTTGATGCAGTATGTATAGATAAGTTTGATGAAGAGGATTTTAAGATTCCAAAAGGCATATATTTTGTTAGAGATGAAATAATCCCTGATCTTACTATTCATAACTACGCCCATGAAATGGTTCATCTTCTCGTTGATAATTTTACGAATGAACGGATGCTGGCTAGAGGACTTGAAGAAGGAATCTGCGAGCTATTTGGGGCGCTTTATCTTGAATCGCGAGTACGAGGGATAGATCTGGCCTTCAACATTCATAGAAATTCGATGTTCAGCTATAATCAAGATTCCTTCTGGGATTACTATGTTCATTACACAAGGCAAATTCATTGGCTATACGATGTTGGCGGTATAAGTGGGATATGCGAACTCATTCAAAACGGCAGAAATAAAATAAAACTATATGAGGAAGCGTTTATTAAAGGAGATTGGGAAAAGCCCAATAAGGTTGTTGGCGTGGATGATGAAGAATTTGGCTTTCGATTAAATCGCTTATTATTAGGCTTTAATAAAAATTATGTTGTAACGCCGGATTTATATTTTCTGCTTAAACACATCCGTCCAGGGATTACGTTGGAAGCGCTATCAAAATTAAGTGGAGTAAATTCTGATATATTAGATAAGATGCTGCGCGATTTTCAAGAAGAACATTTTTTAATACTATATCAAGAGAAAAAGATTTATTATTCTGATATAAGGCTGTATTTAAAAGAAGGGCTCCTAAGATACAAAATTATCTGATAGCGACAGAGGTTGCCAGATGAGCTTTTATAAAAAAATCAAAAAGCTAAAATTAAGCTTAATATTTGCCATTCTTATTTTTTTAATTATTTTTGTCTATATTTTTCAATATCTGTCGGTAAAATATGGTTACCCAGGGATTTTTTGGGGGTTTTTTCGTCAGCCACTTGTAATTGATATTAAGGGACACCTGCTAAGCGGTACCATAGCGGCTTTGATAATTTGGATTTTTCTCTCGAGGGACGAAAATATAATATTGAGAGAAACCATGGCATCAGAACTCGGGATATTTAAGAATGATTTTATAAGGACGGCGATCGAAGAGGCGTCAAAGAATCCGAATATCTTAAAAATACTTGGAGCAAAGGCCAACCCTAAGGATCTAGTGCAAACAGCGTTAGCTGTGCACCTTAATGATGCGAATCTCGCTGAAAAAGCATATGATGCGGTATTTGCTCCCTTTATAAAAGATGAAAATCTTGTTAGAAATCAATTAATAAATATTAAGCTAACGGAAGCGGAAGGCCGCGATCCGGAAAATAATCTGCGGGCATATTTTTTGGCTTATGTTTCAATGCGATATTCAATTAAACTGACGAAACCACGATTCATTTTTAGGTGCTCATCGGATTATGATATTTTTGTTAATAATCTCAAAAGCGATACGTCTGAATTTGCATGGAACATTCCCGAGATTGATCATATTTATGAACGGCCAAGCGCAAAAGTATTTTTCGTTAGCAAGATGTGCATAGATGGGAAAATGTTACAAGTGACTCATAACTATGAGAAGCAATATTTGATTTTTGCAGAGGGGTTTGACAATCTGGTTTCAGATAATCAGCTCCATGAAATAGTATTAGAATTTGAGACTCTGCTAGATAAAAAAGAACACATTCTTTTCCTATCAGCTATGCATCCGACGATAAACTGGACGGTCGGATTTGATTGTTCGGAAGCAAATGTTGATAGGAAATATGTATTTGCAATAGATAACTTAGTTTCCGTCCGTCCGCCGCAATATACGTATTTTCCAAATAAGATATCTCCCACCTCGATTCACCTTAGAATCCAAGATTGGGTTTTGCCAAAAGGAGGGGTCACATTTGTTTGGGGCCTTCCCTCCTAGATTTGCCAATCACCAACATAGCTGTTTCGTTCCCCAGGTCAGCTATTGGGATTGCGGATTAGCGGCATTTCGCTCATGTTTCAGAGCGTATTTTGAAACGCAGAGAGATCTATCATTGCGTGGCTGGAGATATTTTTTGCGGACAGTTGGCATTTCGTGGAATGATTATGGTGTACCCTTTCCATCTTTGGCGCGTATCGGCACATTTTTTGATATGCGACCAAGGTTATTCCTGGGCCCCTCTTATTTGCCTGGGATTATTGATAAAAGAAAAATAAACCTGCATTCTTTAAATAGACGTCAACATATTGGATTAAGAGAATTCCGAAAAAGCCTCGACCTCGCACGAAGGGATAAAATAAAAGTGATTTGCTATAAACGTCAAAGCTCCATAAGAGAGATGTTTAAAATATGTCTGGCAAATTGTCCAGCATTACTTATCGAGGTCAGTTGCCGAGAAGCGTATGGGATTGATTTTGAAAATTGGACTCACTATTGGGCAATTATTAAGGGGAGCAACGGATGGACGTGGGTAGATCCTTATATCTTAAGGGGTGCAGAAGAGTTTGGGAAAGAAATATGGAAAAAGTACTATAAAAATATTAATCGTTTTGATTTTTATCTTTGGAACGGTGGATTCATCGCATTTTCTAGATAGGCGTTAGATAAATATCGTTATCCAGTAGTTTCAGCCAAAAATGCTTTTTATAATGACACGCTGCCGGCGTACTCACCAACTTCCTAGATTGGCAGCTAAGCACTAGATAAATTATCTAAAAGGCCGTTCAAAGTTTATTAGTGTACAAAGAAGTTCGCAATTTGGATTAAGGAGAGGAGCCATCGTAGACTCTCTTCGACCGCAAAACCGAAAGAGAGGAGGATTTTTACTACGATGGCTCAGACTCATTTTGGGCCGCCTATATTTTGACGGCTTAGTCAAGATGTTGCTCCAATAACCGCACATCCGCTAGCATTGTTGTGTTGTATTTTTTGTCTAGTTGGCTTCTTTGACATAGGGAACACCAAAATTTTTCAGTAACCACAATGTCGCAGTAAGGAATTCCCACGCTTAAAAATGCTATGTCAGCCGGATCGTTACGGTGAATGGCTTTATCCCAGTGTTTATCGCGCCCAATAACTAATTCAGCTTCAGTATTCAAAACTGGCACATTAGCAAAAAATTCCATTAAACGCTCTTGTCCCAAGCATAATAAATCATGAAAAGTCTTTTTGTGAGAAACAAGAAATATTGTGAGCGCTGCTTGAAGATCAACCATTCTATTGGCTAGGTAGGCGCGTTTGTGTATAGCTTGACCAAGTGGCTTTGCTATATTTCGAAAGTTTTCTGCTCCTTCAACAATATCATTTATGATTTTCGTGTAAGACCCGACGCCAATTGAATTGCTGGACTCGACATTTCCCATCAAAAAATCTTCAACCACTTTAGGGGATGAAAGTAATTTATTTACCCGGTGGGCCAAGTCATTAGGCATTTTAATGATTACCCCACTGCTATCGTGCAAATTCAGTTGCGCACCAAAAGCATATGGAATGCCAATACCAAAAACCATTGGGCGAGACGGGGGTGACTTGGCGAATGTTTCCGCAACGATTGCCTTTAGTTCATATTGTAAAACTAAGCTCTCAGGAGCCATAGACCAACCTTGCGAAATCTCAGCCATTACTTGTGCCAAACGTTTTCTACGTGATATGTCTCGATTTTTAACTGTTTCTATCACATGCGTGGCTGACAAAGGGAAAAACACCTTCTCTTGTTGCACGGCTCTTAGAATTTTGTCGAGAACACTTTTATAGGATTCGCCATTGGGACGATTATGATAGGCTCGTGCCAAATTTATCCATTGGTTTTGGTCAAGATATACCCCTCTAAGCTCTATGGTCATGAGATTCGACTAAACTAGATAACTGAGGATCTCCCCCCCCCTTTTTTTGGACAAGAAAGAGGCTTGGATAAGGTGTATTGAGAGCCTGCTTGTTTTGTGTCCGTGACATTGCCATTTTAGCTGTTTTTGAGTTCAAAAGCCATTTTGGGCGAAACGCCGAAAAAACGGCCTCACCATTTGACCTAGGATAAATGATCTCAACCCCGATACATACCAGCCCCCCGCGGACTGTGCAGCCCGCACTAACGCCGCCCCTGCTATTCTTTTTGTATCGTCACGAAGCCTGTTTGTGTCCGGAAAGAATTAGCCTGATGTTTTGATCCTACCTTAGAAGAGAAAATGGCAATTGCCTCTTGAACTCTGCCACAGAGGATATGTATTTGAAATAGGAAGAATTGCCCTTGAGGCTAGTAAAGACTCGCCCTTGAAAGATAAACGAATAAAAGAGATACTAATGGGAGCATGAACAATTTTTAATGATAATGGGGGGAATGATTTAGTATACTAGAGACTATTAGCGCAGAAGGGGGGCAAGAAGATGAAAAAGTTCCTGATCTATTGCTTTTTCTTTTTTGGTTTCATTTTTCTCTTTATTAATCTAACCGTGGGCGAAGCTCTTATAGGGATAGGGGCATTGGTATTTATTATCACGATCGTAGAAAGAAAAGCAGAAGTCCTGGATAATTGGTCGGTATTGATCAAGAATGCCCAAGGTCAGAAAGAAATGATTGTCTCAACAACAAAAGAGCTATTGGGAAAAAGCAAGGCTCCATCGCTCGAAATTAAGGAAGATCAAGTAGGCCCTGGTTTAACCTCCGTGCTCACTGGAGAGACCAGGGATTTTTTAATCGTAACCGATAGAAGAAGTATCAAACTTAGCAATTTTAAGGTATATATCAACGCCAGCGACTATGGAGACAATCTTTTTGTCTCGTGGTATCTGACCTATTTGCCTGCTGTCTGGCAGGTTTTTCTTTCTTTGCTGCCCGGCGCAAGACAGGCAATGAATTTGGATGATCTGAACTTATTTAATAAGCAAGACCTGACGGCATATATCACCAACGCCCATCATTGCCTTTTAGAAGCCGTGGACAAGCTGATGCTCGAAATGAACCAAGACCCTTCAAAGATTGACAGAAAATCAAAGGGATTTTTAGGAATTTCTTGATTTGAATGAATTATTGATTTTAAAACAATGACAGACACGCTCGACCTGGGCTGGTACTGGTCAGAAAACAAGGAAGAACTCCAGCTTGCCAAGATCGCCGAGGCTGATCGAGCTTCGCATTTTTATGTTATTGGCGCAACGGGAACCGGAAAAACGAAATTCCTCGAATATTTGATCCGCCAAGATATCGAGAAAGGAAACGGATTCGGCGTCATTGATCCTCATGGGGATTTGATTGAAGATATCAAGGGATTTCTGGTTCTGCGGTACGAGCCGGATGATGAAATAATCGCGAATCGTGTCATTCTCATTGATCCGGCTGATCCGGATTTTACCGTCACATTCAACCCCCTTGAAAAGGTTCCCGGCGTTCCGATAGCCGAACAAGCCAACGAACTTATAAGCGCGTTCAGAAAGATTTGGTCTGACTCCTGGGGCGTGAGGATGGAAGACCTGATGAGGAATTCCCTGATCGCCTTGGCAGAGGCGGAACTGACTTTAACGGAACTTCCTCAGTTTTTGACCCACCGCAGCCTTCGGCAAAGCGTCCTCGAGAAGGTAAATCATCCTCTGGCCCAAGACTATTTCCATAGATTCGACAGCCTCACCGACCGGACCCAGATCACTTGGATCGAGCCCATCATGAACAAGATTAATGCTTTTTTCTCGGACGAGAGAATCAGGCATATTTTTTCCTCTGAGAAAAGCTCTTTCAATATCCGCGAAATCATGGACCAGCGAAAAATCCTGCTTATTAAGCTCGATAAGGGAAAGCTTAAGGACTCAGCCGACCTTCTGGGATCGCTCCTCATGGCTAAAATCCAAATTGCGGCATTCTCGAGGTCAGACATTCTCCAGAAGAATCGGATCCCTTTCTATCTCTACATCGACGAATTCCAGAACTTCGCGAGCGACTCTTTCGCCGTCATCCTCTCTGAAGCCCGGAAGTATGGGCTTTCCCTTATCATGGCCCATCAAACCTTGGCCCAGATTCCCGAGGAGCTGCGAAGCCTGATCTTGGGCAATACGGGCGTCCAAGTCTATTTCAGGCTCAATCGTCATGACGCTTCGCTCCTTGCCAAGGAAGCCTTTGAATACTCAGGGTTTGAAGTTAAATCTGTCAGGGGCAGCAGTCCCAGATACTGGAGCCTTGGCGAAGAGTGGGAGCGATATACGAGCGAGCTTCAAAAGCTGCCGCCAAGAGTGTGTTATGTGAAGCATAAGATCGAAGGCGGGATAATTCCCGTTCAAACGGCTGATATCGAAACAGCGCAGGAACAATTTATAGACGTAGCGGGAATGACCGAGAATGAGTACCTGAACCTAATTCGGACAATCCCCTTTGGGAAGAAATATCTTGTCACGAGAGAAGAACTTATTCGGCGGGCCGGACAAAGGCAAGTAGGACTTGAGGAGAGGGAAGCGGCCCGGGAACAGGTTATCGAAAAGAAAAAGCCCGCTCAGCCAAGAGCCGAGCCGGAGCCGGCCGAACCGAAACCTCTTGAAACCTTTGTCCCCGCAGGAGCTCTCCAAGATAATGCTCGGATTGTCAAAGAAAGAGAAACGACCCAACACCGATATCTTCAAAATCTTATAAAGAGGATCGCAGAAGACAAGGGATATAAGGCGACAATTGAATTGCCGGTCCTCGACGGCCAGGGCAAGGTCGATGTGGCGCTCGAAAGAAACGGAAAGAAGATCGCCTGCGAAATCTCGGTAACTTCATCCAATGAACAGGAGATCAAAAATATCGAAAAATGTTTCGCCGCCGGCTTTGAGAAAGTCGTCCTATGCTCTCCGGAGAAAAAGACTCTGGACGATGTAAAGGCGCTGATATCAGAAAGACTCCCCGGACGCGATCCTGATAGGGTCCTATTTCTTCAGCCTGAGGAACTCCTTCACTATTTGGACGAACTCGAGGCGGCAGCGCAAACCAGGGAAGAAAGAGTTAAGGGATACAAGGTCAAGGTCCAATACAGCGCGATAAAGGAGGACGAGAAGAAGGCCAAGCGAGAAGCAGTTGCCCAGGTGATCCTTCAGGCGATGAAGAGGATGAGGGAGAAGAAATAGTATCACATTCAATAGTAATTTTCATTTCCTTTTTCCAAATATTGAATTATTATATAATTATTAAAATATGGTAAGCAATCAGGGGGATATTAGTATTGTTGATAAGGTTCTGAATCTTGCAATTGCTATTTCATCAATATTAGTAGCTTCCATAATAGTCCTACAAACTTTGTATATTGAAGAGAAAAGGAAACATATTTCAGGTAATATTTGGGCAATATTATACAGAAGAGGTCTGTATGTCATTTTTTTGATATTAATTTTAAATATTATTATTGGAATTGGCGCTTTTACATATCTCACTTATAAATTTAATTGGCTTTATGAACCTATCATTATTTCTTTCTATTTTCAAATGATATTTATAATAATCGTTGCATATATTTTTATAAAGAAGAAATAATGAACTGGGAAGATTTGCCTCCTTTTACTGAAATTCACAAAGAGTTTCGGGGGACTAGGATTGAAAAGATATTTGATAATGAAAAGAGCAACGAAAAAATAAAAAAGAATTTAATTATATTAGGAGCGATCATATTAAATAGGCTGGAACGAATATTTGAGTATGATGGATTTAAGGATAAATTTGGTAGTAATTACTCAATTGTAAAATTTAAGCAAAAATATCTTTTTAATTTTATGAATGATATCTGTGATAACATGAAAGAACTAAATATATTGCTCACTGAAGTATTTGGAAGTGAAAACATAAAACTGATATTTCCTAAAGTATTGAAATATATTATTGAGGGAAGTAATAATTTTACAAGAATGGAAGAGATTAACAGAAAGAAGAAAACTAACCATGAAAGATGAAATATTAAAAGATAGCGCCAAGGAATTTTTAGATAAGATAAAAAAAGATATTAAGCAAAATAATATTGAAATACAATTTGATAGTTCAAAAGAAATAAGAATGCTAGATAATTATAACAATCTAGCATCTGATATAGCATTGCGGTATCTTCCAGTTGTACGATTTAGAGTAAGAAAAGCATTCGGATCAGAAATACATGATTATGAAGATATTGTAAATGAAATAATAACTAATGTAATAGAAAAAATAAGAAATGGAGAATTTAGGGGAGATTCCTCAATTGGAACTTTTATTTATACACTCACTTCCAAGAGAATATTAGATATTATTAGGGCAAAACAAAAAGTATATGGAATGGACATCGATAAAGTAACGACACCTTCCGTTGAAGTAAATGCTAAAAAAGAAAAAAGAGTTGAAGGAATGGCAAGGCTTATAGAAAAATTAAAACCAAAATATAAAGAAGTTCTTTATCTTTATTATTATAAAGACCTATCTCGAGAGGAGGTGGCACATAAAATTGGAATAACGCCAAATGAGGTATCTTTCCGTTTACATTATGCTCATAAGCAATTAATAAAAAAGCTAAAAAAGGAGAAGATGTGATCTCCTCTTTCATGTCATGTATTATACTAGAATTTATTTGGTACGGTCTTGCCCCCTGACCAGGTTTGAAACTGATAGAGATTCCCATCAAGACTATGCGGAATACAATAGAAGCTTTAGCTTCTCGAGAATCTGTTTTGAAGGTCGATGTTTGCTACTTTCCCAGGCGGCAAGAGTTGTCGGATCAACTCCTAACTGCTCGGCCAGCTTCTTCTGCGTCAGGCCGTGAATCCTTCGATACTCTCTAATCTTTTCCCCCAGGTTCTCTGTCTTTTTCTCAAACGGATCTCGTCCTAAGAATTCAATAATCTTCGGAATCTGGGCCAAGGACGGATTGATCCGGTTCTTCTCCCAGAGATAAATCGTGACATCCGAAACATTAAACCTGAGGGAAAGTTGGCGCTTAGTGAGCTTCAAATCCAGCCGTCGAACCTTAATCCAGTCGCCCCACGTTCGGCAAATATCAGGGTATTTCTCCCTGTGAACCGGCTTTTTTGCCTTTAAGGTTAAGTGGCAGAAAGGCAACACAAGGGTGAGGATTCGAGGCCCTTCACTTACCCTCTCTTATTTGCTTCTTGTATTGACCCGCCCCCGCTCAATGTACCACCCCTAGAGTGAATTTTTCAACCTCGAGGGACGGGGACCGAAGCTGGTATTGATGGCCTTCATCGACGACGCGACCAACCGGGCCTGGGGCCATTTTTACGCCTACGAAGGGGTCTGGCCGGAGATGGACGTCTTGGAGGGCTATGTTGGCCGTTTTGGGCTTCCCCAGAGCCTCTATCTCGACCGTCACAGCACCTATAAGACGACCCGCGAGGCGACCACCGAGGAGCTGCTGCGCGGCCAAGAGGCGTAGACCCAGTTCGAGCGGGCGGCCGGGGAGATGGAGATCCGGATCATCTATGCTTACTCGCCGCAGGCCAAAGGACGAATCGAGCGGTTGTTCGGAACCCTGCAGGACCGGCTGGTTAAGGAGATGCGGTTGGCGGGCGTTGCGACGCTGGGGATGCCAAGACGTCCGGCACAGATTCTGGAGCACCCCGACGGAGGAATCGTTATCCGCTTCAACGGTCGGGACCTGCGCTTTCGGGATGTCCTCCAGGGAGTCGCTCCCCCTGCTCCCTCCCGCCAACCGAAAGCAGAAAAACCTAAGACGGGCAAGTACATTCCTCCGGCCGACCACCTCTGGCGTCGGAGCAACAAGATCCTCCATCGCGAGTGGGCCCAAGGGATCTTCTAGACCATGAGAAAAGCGGAAATATTCACTTTGCCCACAAGCGGAAATAATCACGTTGCCTTGACAATAAGCACGGAGCTCTTGACAGAATTTATTGAATGTGTTAAATAGAGCTTGTAAATTGGCAATATGCCGGTGAAGGGAACCCCGTAACTCCATCTCTTTGGGGAAGTCGGGGACGGACCCGCCGCTGTAGTCGGGGACGAAACTTGCAAAATGCCACTGCCCATAGCTTGGCGAAGGATGGGAAGGCGCAAGGAGTAGGAGGATCCGAGAGTCAGAAAACCTGCCGGGATATTCTTCACGGGTAGTCTTCGAGGATGAGACTGTGAAGGGTTTAGGCGGGTAAAATCCCCAGTCTTCAGCACGGAGGCTGGGGATTTTTTTTAGACCCTTCTCCTCGGCCGAACATTTTTTCTAGGCCCACTTGATGGGCCGAGGAGGTTCCTATGAAACCTTTCCCTACTATTATTGTAATCTTGCTCATTTCGGTTCCTTCCTATCTCCGCTCCCAAGAGAAAGAAGTCATCCTTAAATATGAAGTAGTCGTTACTGCCACACGGGATATGCAGGAGACCAGAAAGATTCCTGCCAATGTGACGGTCGTCACCAAAGAGGAGATCGAGCGGTCCAACGCTCAAAACGCTGTTGACTTATTAAGGCATGAAGCCGGAGTGGTGGTAGGAGATTGGTTTGGAACTGGGAAATCTGCTTCAGTCGACATAAGGGGTTTTGGTGAAACGGGACTTCTCAACACCCTTGTGCTGGTCGATGGGAGAAGGGTGAACGCAATCGATCTCAGCGGAGTAGATTGGTCCCAGATTCCCATTGATCGAATCGAGCGGATTGAGATTGTCAGAGGTCCGGGCAGCGTGCTTTACGGCGACAATGCGGTAGGAGGAGTCATTAATATCATCACAAAGAAACCTGAAAAAACTCTTTCTATAGAAGCGGGAGCGATTGGGGGGAGCTATGAATACAACAGAGAGAGTGCTTCCTTAGGTGGAAAGTGGGGTTCTCTCTCCGCTATTCTTCAAGCTGATCATAATTCCACACAAGGATACCGTGATAACGGGTTTCTTAGGGCAAAGGATATGGGAGGAAGATTGGTCTATGATGTGAATCGATCCATCAGCTTCAATTTCAGCGGAAACTTTCATCATGATGATAAAGGATTTCCAGGTTATCTTACCAAGGGCGTTTACAAACAGGACAGGCGGGCCACCTTTTTCCCTAACGATAAAGGGAAGACAGAGGACGGGTATGGCGCTTTCGGGGTTAAGGCCAAATTATGGGATTTTGGACGAATTGAAGCAGACCTTTCCTATCGACATCAAGAGGCGACAGACTCCTTTCCTTCTTTCTCTTTTAAGGATAAGAGAAATTTGAGTACATGGGGATTCACTCCGAGATATATCATTGATAAATCTCTGTGGAACCATTTTAATAAACTGGCCGTTGGGTTAGATATCCATAAATCGGATTCAAATATTGATTCGGAATCCGCTTTCGGGCCTAACCGATCGGAAATCACAAAGAAATCGGTAGGTTTCTATCTATCGGATGAGTTTTCATTCCTTGAAAGCCTAATCTTATTCTTTGGCTACCGTCAGGAATGGGTAACCTATGAACTCTTTCAGGAGACTCCGCTGTTAAGAGAGAAGGTCAAAGAACAAGAGTTCGCCTGGAATATCGGGTTGAATTACCTTTTTAGCAAAAGATCCTCCGCGTTTTTTAACATCAAACGGAGTTTCCGGTTTCCTGTCTCTGATGAATTAATACAATTTTTTCCTGCCTTTCAAGTGAACCCTGCAATGAAACCCCAGACCGGTTGTCACTATGAAGCGGGAATTAAGCATTTTATCACCGACAAAATTGAAGCGAATCTTACTTTCTTTTGGAATGATTTTAGAAATGAGATTTTTTATAATCCTTTTACCTTCACTAACGAAAATTATCCAAAAACCCGACGCCAAGGTCTGGAGATCGAAACAAGGATAAAGCCGTTCCCGTGGCTTTCCATGCGGGGAAACTACAGTTATATCCGGCCGGTGCTTCGGGGAGGCTCCTTTTTGGGAAATGATATCCCTGGCGTTCCGAGGCACAAAGGATCAATGGGGGCGGACATTGAACTTGCCAAAGGATTTCTTTTCAATGCCAGGATCAATGTCATAGGGTCTCGCCATTTTATTGCCGATTGGAGCAATAAAGTTGAACGGCTGGATGGATATTATACTCTCGATGCTAAATTATCTTATCTCTGGATGGGTTTAAAGGCCTTTATCGGCGTCAACAACCTTTTCAATCGAAAATATGTAGAATTTGCAGTTGTTGACGCAGCAGGAAGCCAATTCTATTATCCATCGCCCGAGCGGAACTTCACTGGAGGGATTTCCTATACTTTTTAAATTAGGGACCCTCTAAAATGTCACGCTCTTCTCTTCAAAAATCTTATAAAAGGGCATTTCCATTTAGATTGGCTACAACCTCCTATATTTACCCGGATAAGATTATCCCGAACGTGACCCTGCTTGCCCCATTTTTCGATGAGATAGAATTGGTCTTTTTTGAGAGCGAAACCCTGGGTATGTTCTCCTGGGAAGCCGAGATCAGTGAACTAATAAGCTTCTCCCTTGATCAGGACGTTGGGTATAACGTTCATCTTCCCATCGATATCCTTCTTGGAGAAAGAAGGGATAAGGTAAGGTCAAAAGGGTCTTCGATTATAAAGGGGATGATCGAAAGAACCCTACCTCTTTGCCCCTCTTTCTACATCCTTCATTTTGAGCTGAGAAATAACGATGGGAAGAAGGAGACCGATGTTGATAATTGGCATGGACGAATCCTCCGGAGCGCAAAAGAGATATTGGAATGCGGAATTGAACCGAATCGGGTTTCCGTTGAAACGCTCGATTACCCCTTCGAGTGGATCGAAGACATCATAAGAACATTTGGGTTCTCGATATGTCTTGATATCGGTCATGTCCTGCTACACGGCCAAGACTTACGGCTTTATCTCGAGAAATATCTCCCTCGGGCTTCAGTCGTTCACCTTCATGGAGTTCAAAATGGGATTGACCATTTGGGAATTGATCAATTGTCTGGGTCTGCTTTACAGCTTATTCTCTCCCGCCTTCGTGATTATAAAGGCATTGTCTCGATAGAGGTCTTTTCCATTAACGACCTTATGAAGTCACTCACCATTTTGGAGGAGAAATGGGAAAAAGATTGACCTTTATCACCGGAGGTGCTCGAAGCGGTAAAAGCCGGTTTGCTTTGGATTACGCCAATCGACATTCTTCTAAGAAGTTATATCTAGCCACATGCGAGGTGCTCGATGAAGAGATGGCCCAACGCGTAGAAAACCATAAAAAAATGAGAGGGCCAGAATGGAAAACCGTTGAGGAACCCATTGGGATAGTCGATAAAATCAACGAATACAAGGATAAAGCAGAAGTAATATTGCTGGACTGCATCACCCTCTGGCTTTCCAATCTTTTAATGAGGCAGTTAAGCGACGCAAAGATAATGAATGAAGTTGACAGACTCATCAAGACCATCAAACAGAACCAGACTCCATTCATCATTGTGTCAAATGAGGTCGGAATGGGGATCGTGCCAACTGCCTCATTGGGCCGTCGGTTTAGAGATCTCCAGGGCATGGCTAACCAGAAGATTGCCGAAGCGGCAGAGACGGTAGTCCTCATGATTTCTGGGATGCCGACGTTCTTAAAGGGTGGATTATAAAGGTGAAAGATTTTCTCCAGGCCCTTTCATTTCTTACCATTCTACCCGCTCGCAAAATTTTACCCCTTCCCTTAGAAGAGAAGGAATTGGCCCGTTCGATGGCCTTTTTCCCTTTAGTAGGGCTTATAATCGGCCTCTTTTTAACCTCTGGCTATTATCTCTTTTCGCTGCTACTTCCCAAATCCGTTGTTCTCTGGTTGATAATCGGGCTTCTGGCTTTTCTAACGAGAGGCCTCCATCTGGATGGATTTGCAGATACTATGGATGGTCTCTCCTCCGGGGGGACAAGAGAGAAGATTCTTGAAGTGATGCGGGATAGTCGGATTGGTGCCTTTGGGGTCATAAGCCTCATATTTCTTATAGGAGCAAAATATCTTGTGCTGGATCAAATTTCCAACTCTTCTCTTTACTGCTCACTTATCCTAATGACTGTGATGGGAAGGAATTCTATGGTTTTGGTATGTTATCGATCTACCTATGCCAGATCCAATGGAGGGCTAGGCAAACCTTTCACTGAAAATCTTCGTGCTCGGGAGATGGTCTTATCCCTACTTTCAGCAGCTGGACTCGCGTTATTGCTCAGGGGTTTCAAGGGGATTTTGGCGTTCCTTGGGACCTCTCTTTTCAGCCTTGGATATCGGTTCTTTTTCAAACAAAAATTGGGCGGGGTAACAGGCGATATCCTAGGAGCAGCAAATGAACTCTCAGAGCTTTTGTGCATTATTCTTTTGAGATAGCCCTGGGGGGAAATCATGGAAAAAATAAGTCGCGTGATTGCAGGCATTAAACCCCTAGACGAAACAGCCATGGAGCAGGCAAGAAAGAGGCAGGATAGTCTTACAAAGCCAAAAGGCTCTTTCGGTCAACTTGAATCCCTCTCCATTCAGGTGGCGGGAATAAAAGGGGATCCAAGGCCAAGGATTACCCACAAAGTGATATTCACGTTGGCCGGAGACCACGGCGTCACTGAGGAAGGAGTGAGCGCGTATCCATCCGAGGTTACTTGCCAGATGGTCTATAACTTTTTTCGAGGTGGTGCCGGAATCAATATTTTGGCGCGACATGTAGGGGCAAGGGTCGTCGTGGCAGACCTGGGAGTCGCCTCGGTTCTCGAGCGACACCCTGCACTGAGAGATAAGAAGGTAACTATGGGAACCCGAAATATGGCCAAAGGGCCAGCGATGACTCGGGAAGAAGCAATTCGTTCTATAGAGGCTGGTATTGAGCTAGTAGAAGAAGAGTCAGCAAAAGGAATTGACATCCTGGGGACGGGTGACATGGGAATTGGAAACACTTCACCATCCAGTGCCATCGCTGCTGCCTTCACATGTTGCGATGTAGCTACTGTCACAGGAAGAGGAACGGGTATCGACGATGAAGGATGGAGACGAAAGGTGAATGTGATTAAAAAGGCCCTTGAGATCAATCGGCCTGATCCAAAAGATCCAATCGATGTTCTGTCAAAAGTAGGGGGATATGAGATCGGAGGAATTGCTGGAGTGATATTGGCTGGGGCCAAGTATCGAATCCCCGTTGTGATTGATGGCTTCATATCCGGTGCTGCCGCCTTGATTGCCACCTTCCTTTCTTCTCAAGTAAAACCATATCTAATTGCTTCTCATCAATCGGCCGAACCAGGGCATAGAATCTTATTGGAATACCTTGGGCTAAAGCCCTTATTTGACCTTGATCTCCGGCTGGGCGAGGGAACAGGAGCAGCTCTGGGAATATTTTTAGTTGAGGCCAGCCTTAAGATCCTCAATGAAATGACAACTTTTGCTGAAGCGCGTGTTTCTGGGAAGATATGATTAGAAAATTGTATCTGATTGCTATTTTGTTCCATCTCCTTATAACCTCCTCTCTAGAAGCAAAAGAACATATATATACAGACGAGATTGGAAGGAAGGTTAAAATCCCTGATGTTCCGAAAAGAATTGTCTCGTTGGCTCCCAGCATCACAGAAATCCTGTTTGCTTTGGGTCTTAATGAGGAAATAGTAGGGGTTACGCATTTTTGCGATTATCCGGAAGCCGCTTTGGAAAAACCAAAGATCGGAGGGTTTATAAATCCCAGTATCGAAAAGATTGTTTCCATAAAACCGGATTTGATTATTGGTACAAGAGACGGCAATCCAATGGAAACCATTGACAGATTAAGCGGTCTTGGCTTTTCTGTCATTTTGACCGATTCAAAGGGCTTCGATGGGGTGATCAGGACGATCAGTAATATTGGCGAAATTGTTGGAAGACAATATGAATCGAGAAGAATCACAGGAGACATGATAAGAAGAAAGGAGCATATCCTTGCCCACACTAGATCCCTTCCTAAACCAAAAGTCTTTTTTCAAGTTGGCTATGTTTCTATCATCACGGTGGGAAGAGGGACGCTTGGCGATGATCTCATCCGCCTGGCTGGGGGAAAAAGCATTTCAGAACACGAATCCTTAAACTATCCTATTTATAGCATCGAAGCTATTATCTTAAAGGCACCAGAGATTATCATCATGAGTTCCATGGAGAATAATAGGTTTCGTTTGAATTTAGTTAAAACTTGGCAGAAATGGAAAAACATTCCAGCTGTAAAAATGAACGCAATCTATGTCATAGATTCAAATTTGGTGGATCGCCCTTCTCCCAGGATTATAGAAGGGCTGGAGGCAATGGCTAAAATGATCCATCCAAAAGATTTGGGATGGATGTGAACAAACAATTTTTATTATGTGGATGAATTTGACCTGCCCCCTATAAATCGGTCCAGGTATCATGAGAGAAACCTGGGAGTTTGGAAGCAAGCAAAAGAACTAAAAGAATTAACTCGCCGACATTATACTGATTTAGATAAAATGCAAACTGTCTTTCTATATCAGAAAAAGAAGGCAGAAGAAACCGAATCTCCAATAATGGAGCTTTTTAAGTCTCTCGAGGGGCCAACTCTTCAGGAAATCAAAATGCTTCAAATTGAACATTATCGACTCGTGCCCAATAGAAGAGAGCTCCCCATAAGAGAGTTTTATTCATATTTGGTCAAGGCGATCTATAATGCGGCCTTTATCGAGAGAATCGATCCGCGGAAATCACTTGATTTAGTGAAGAGACTCTCTGAAAAGGGCTTAATCAAATAGGGCTTCGCTAGTATTCGACGAATTGAAATCAGCTCTCGGCTTTCTTGACAATTCTCCCCCTTTAAGCCTAATATTTTAGCCGGGTTGGTTGAGCGGCTTGGGGCAAAAGGGGAAGATAAAATGAAATATGCTTTATGTGCACATGATGTTCAAATTAAAGTTTGTGGGATTCATAGGTTAGTTGACTGCAATATATGTAGGTTGCGATACTTAATAACAACTTGGGTAGAGAAATTTTAATTTGAACGAAATAGGGCTACTCCCGATAATAATCAAATCCTATTAGACTTTTTAAAAAAAAGATATTCTGAAAATGATTATGCTCAAGGAAAAGAAGCTATATGGGTTTGTTTTTCTGATTCGCCTATTTGCCGAGAGAATAATGCTATAATTATTGAAAGCGCTATTAATTTTAAAACTTAAAATAAGGGGGAGGTTGATGCTTCAAATTCTTATTTGGGCATGTTGATTGATAATATTTGCCAAAAACTCATGGAAATATCTTTATGTAGGGGAAAACGATGAAACAAAAAACAATATTTATTATTTGCCTATCCACGATCCTTATTAGCTGTGGACCGAGCCTAAACGAAGACAGCGCAACAGATATTTTGAAAAGCACTTTTCACCTAGGAGATCACGATAAGATTGAGATATTGGGTATCTCTAAGGATTCCAATTCAGTATTAATCATTAAAGCGAGAATTAACGATAAAACACTTAACTCAAAAATAAGAAAATATAATAAAGGTTGGCAAGTTGATGAAATTCAAAATGATTTGGGAGCTTGGCTGCCCGCCAGTAGCATCGAAAACATTCAGCAAGATAAATTAAAGGTAGCTATGCTGGAAATTATGACGATTGCCACAGCGCTTGCTGATTATATTACTGATAACGGAAAAGCCCCAAAGCATTCGGGCCCAATAGAATTATTAGATAATCTCGATAATGAATTAGTCCCTTTCTATGTTGACATTTTGTCCAAAATAGATCCCTGGGGTAATAAATATCTTGTTTATTGTGGGATAGAATGTAATGAGATGTACGGTCTATCAGGCTGCGCCGAAGATGATATGCTCATAGTTTCTTATGGATCCGATGGGGTAAAAGAAGATTGGATATATGACGATAAACGCCCGGAAGCGGGTCTTTTTGAGGGCATTGATCTAACCAAAGATTTGGTAAATTGGAACGGCTCCTGGATTAGGGCTCCCAAAATAAATAAAAATAGATAATCATCATCTTGAGCCGAAAATGTATATTGTCCCCTGTCCCGCGTGTAAACAAATGGTGCGGATTGAAGAGGACGGTAATTATTGCACAATTTGCGGGAATAAGATTCTTTTAAAAGAGGCGGCAAAACTTATTACGCCTCCCCCAAATAGACAAAGGCTTTGGAGCCCAGGCGTTGCTGCGGTCTTAAGTTTTTTTATTCCGGGTCTCGGGCATATATACAGGGGAAGAGTATTGATTGGGATTCTATTGTTTTTCTGCACGGCAGCTGGGTATGTATTCCTCATTATTCCTGGGGTAATTCTTCATGTGCTTTCAATAGTTACGGCAGCCTCCGGTGATCCTTATCAGCGCTAAAACTTATTTGTATGAAGAATAAATCCGGCGCGGGCCGGCCGCGCCCAAATAGACAAGTTGCGCAATAAGTAAGTTATGATTCTCTATCTTTTCAAAAGGGGAAGAGTAAAGGGAGGAATGTACATTCGAGAAGTTATATTATTAACAAATTCTCTAAAGAAAGGCCAAGAATTTAGCGGCAAGCTAGTCCTCTTGAAAATATCAAAAAATTCATTGGTAATTTCTTTAGCCGCTTCGTACTCCAAAATATATTCACATTTGATTGTCAAAAATATCTCTTTTTTTGATTGGCTCTTAGCTTCGAAAATATACTTATGAAGAATTTCGAGATTATCTTTCTCTTGTTTTCGGATTACTGCCGTTTCTCTAATATCGACCTTCGTTTCAGGTGATATCTTCTCTCTTTCTAATTCGCAGCTGCAAGCATTCAGGATTATGTTTTTGAGATCAATACCTTTAAGGATTTCTTTGTATTCGTTGGGTGCGATGAATTTCTTGTCAGTATCTTTATCGTTCATAAAAACACCTAAGCAACACGCAACTCTGCAGGTCTTTCCAGAGGAGATACAGGCCTTTCCTGCTTTTGCGGCACAGAAAATTCATAGGTATAAACAGCTGCGTTCCAAAGATCGCACATTTCTTTGATTGTTTTTTTAAGCTCATGTATAGGAATTCCGAATGCCAATAAATTTGAAACATGCTGATTTAAACTAACCCCAGCATTTCTAGCCTGTTCCAATAACGCCTTATGGATGTACTTCGGAAGCCTCAATAGAATTCTTCCACTATGTTCTTCATCTCCCCTTTCTGGTTCTGGAATAGTAATTCGTTCTTTTAGAAAGTTTTTGAAGTACTCTTTTTTTAGTTTATTAAGGTTCTTAATCGCATTTTCGATTGTGTCGCCATCACCCACAAAGGTGTATCTACCAAGCTGAAGAATAGAGGCCTCATAGCCTCCACCTCTGTCCTCAGCGATCGGAGTTATGGTTATTGGATAGCGCAGACTTAAATAGTACTTAAGATCTTTTTTCACGTTTCAATATCCTCTTTGTGACATTTCATCGACTAAATCAATTAATTCTACGATTCTCCTCACATAATGTCCCTTTACTTTTCTCCCCTTACGTGTTGGTATCGAATAATTGCCGCACATGCAATCAGGTAAGAAATCCGGCGCTATTTCTCCCAATCTTTTTAGCCTGCTATCGAAGATTTTACAATAACCTCCTCTCCTTTTATGCGTAACGCTTTCAAACTTGCTTTCAGCTACTAAAAGTACATCGCTAAGAAGGGCCTCTTTTGGATAATAATCTCTCCATGACGCTAGGATCTCATCGGCCCGCATAATTCATAATCCTCATGATATCATATATAATATCACTGTCAAGCCCCCCCTCGCTACCCGATACGCTCTCTGGCGCTAAAAAAAAGGGCTTTTCTAGCCGCTCAGAAAATGCCGCCTTAAGAACGCGTCTAATTTCAATTCAGTATTATTTTATAGATCAAAAAGAGATACAATGTCAAATCACGTTATCGCATACTCTTTTCAATAAAAGACATCTATTTTCTCGCGAAATATATCCAGGAAAACGGACGATTATCCTAGATAATAGCGAGCGGCATGTTTTTCCGAGTACTTCGATACGGAATAATAACTTCGGTGCCCTCCTGGTGCCCCAAATCCCACCATTGACAAATTCTTTTCTTAGGATGAAAATGTTAAAAAGGCTGATCGGACAGCCGGGACAAGGGGGGAGGATAAGATGCTTCAAATTCTTATTTGGGCATGTTGTGTGATTATTTTGGGTATCGGCTACTGCGGCATGTACCTCGAAAAGCTGGCGGCCCGGGATAAGGTCAAGGGCAGCACGGGCGTTGCTTTCTTTGTCTTGATGCTGATACTGGCCGGCGTTCTAGTTGCCCTTTCCATAATGCAGGCAAAGGGGATTGGCGATCTGCTGAATAGGTGATTTTTTTATGGGGAGGCTGGGTCCGGCTAAATGAATTAGGAGGAAAATATGACGGACGCAGAAATGGAGCGACTAAAAAAAGACTACGAGAAATTGAAAAAGTCTTATAAGAGCCTACTCGAAATTGTATCAAAGCTTAACAGCTATTCAAATAGCTTAATTGATACAATATTAATGGAAAAAGTCGGAATGCCAAAACCTGCGGTTGGAACTCGCGGTGATATAGTCCTTAAGCGCTTTAATTCTACTAGGATGTCATTTCTTGAATTGCATAGCAAAATATCTAAACTTAGATTTGATATATAAAGATACGGGCCATTAATCAGCCGGGCAAGGGGGGGGAATGATTAAGATGAGGGTCAAACTTCTTAAGGCTTGGGACTATACAATCTCTTGGCTAAACCGAAATATGCAACGGGAATTTACGACCGGTTGGGGAAAATAAGAGTTTATTAGTTCAATAATAAGCTGATTGAAAAGGAGGGGTGAGCGCGAGGGGGGAGCAATGAAGGCGATTATAGGTCTTTTGTGTCTTGTTTTTTTGCTTTGGGGCTATTCTAGTCCTGAAACTCCCGAGCAGCCAAAGGCCAAAGCTAGGATTGACTTTGAGATTACGCAACTGCCGTTTTACAATTTATTATGACTATTGGAATGATTCCTGGTACGCAGACCTGACTTTATTGTTTACTGAAAGCGCTGGCGTAGGCGCAAATGTAACCTTGATTGAGGTTAATTGGCTCCAGGACGGTTTA
>Ga0315293_10000174_pt1 | contig 55610 bp, 53 predicted proteins | sample YL17G13_20_MG_FD_203071 | JGI IMG/M metagenome (GOLD analysis project Ga0315293, IMG submission 203071) | Sediment microbial communities from Yellowstone Lake, YNP, Wyoming, USA - YL17G13_20 | ecosystem: Environmental > Aquatic > Freshwater > Lake > Sediment | place: USA: Wyoming | collected... | reverse complement strand
CGGACGTCGCACGTGGGAGTGGTGCCGGCCCTGGCCTGGACCTCGGCTGGCGGCGAGATCCTATTCGTGGAGGCCACCAAGATGCCCGGCAAGAAGGGGCTGACACTGACCGGGCAGCTTGGGGATATCATGAAGGAATCGGTGCGGGCGGCGCTGTCATACTTGCAGTCGCATGAGCGAGAGATTGGAATCCCTAACTCCGAGTTCGAGAATCACGATTTCCATATTCACGTGCCGGCGGGGGCCACGCCTAAGGATGGGCCGTCGGCGGGGATAACGATGTGCACAGCGCTGGCCTCGGTGCTGATAAACAAGCCTGTCAAGCCTCATCTGGCAATGACCGGCGAGATCACGCTTCGGGGCGACGTGCTGCCGATCGGCGGGATCAAGCAGAAAGCGCTGGCGGCATATAGGGCGGGGATCAGGAAAGTTATCATGCCGAAAAGGAATGTCAGCGACCTGGAGGAGGTCCCGCCGGAGATCAAGGCGAAAATTGAGTTCATCCCTGTCGAGCGGGTGAGCGAGGTTCTTTACCACGCGCTAGGAATTGTGATGAAGCGTCCCGAGAAGGAACGGAAAGCGGCAGCGACGGGGAAGAAGGAAAAGGCGCCGAGTAAGAGGAAGATAAAGGCGAAGGCGCGGTAAGTTGTAGGGGCGTAGCCCCGCGTAAGGCAGGGGTGAACATGCTGCGCCAGCGTAAAGCCGCGGCGCACGGGGGCGTACGCCGCGCATTGCAAAGATTCTTCTTGCCTAAATGGAGCCCCTACGCTATCTTACGTTTGACGCGTAACCTGGAGGCGATGTGATGGCGCGCCTGGGTATTTGTATTGGTTGTTTCATCCTCTCAATCCCATTTATAGATGTGTCTGCTAATGAGCGGCACTTTTCGCCTGATAGCGATATGCTCTACCGTAATGATGAGGCCTTCTCCTACCTCTCCAACCCCCACGCCACCGTTGCCTCCCAACCCGAAGGCGATTACTTTGATTTCCCTATAACGACCGACTGGCGGGACGAGGTCTACGTCTCCGACTCGGCCTGGAGCTTCATGCACCCGGTCATCGTGGCCGGCGACTCCCTCCTGCATGTCTTTGCCAATGGCGTAGAAATCGGCATTCAAGAAGAACGCCCCATCCACTTCCGCAGCGCCGACGGCGGATCCTCCTGGGAGCTTTTCGCCAATTACTACGATTCGAATTTTTGCCGGTTCCCCGAGCTCTTCAGCGCCTGCGGCGACGGGGGCACTCTCTACGCCTGCTGGCGGGGGGAGTATGGCAGCCTCCCGGCCTTCGTCCACTTCCGTAGTAGCCCAGATAACGGGGAGACTTGGCCGATCCAGGCCGAACTGCGTTATGCCTGGCCCTACTTTGACGCCCGCTACGGGGTTGTGGCCGGCCGGGGCGACACCACCTTTGTCAACTTCATCCAGTACGGGGCCAACGGCCTTGCCTGCTGGCGCAGCATAAATAGGGGCCGGACCTGGACCGACCCCGGCTATATCGACACCGCCTGGGGCCAGAGCTACCCTGCTCAGATGACTTACGCCAGCGGGGTCCTCCATATCGCCCACAACAAGGACTGGGATGGCCAGACCGATGTCTTCTACCTGCGCAGCACCGACCACGGGCAGAGCTTCGCCGAGCCGGTCTTCCTGGGCTTCCCCGATGGCAACCACGGCCAGTGGCCGGAGATCGCCGCCGATTCCCTGGGCAATGTGGCCGTCTGCTGGATGGATTATATCGGCTCCCCCTACGCCTTCGTCGGGGGGGCCTGGGTGCGCCAGAGTACTGATTATGGGGCCACCTGGGGGGAAGCGATGCGCCTGGATACCAACTTCGAGGCCAGCGTCGGCATGGCCGCGGCGGTCCAAGGCAATTATCGGGCGGTGGCATGGGTCGATCACAGTGGACCGGGGAGCCGGGTCGTCCTGCGGGAGAGCCAGGACCATGGGGCAACTTGGGGCCCGGCGCAGGTGATGGGGGAGGGCATCTGCTACGACCCCCGGCTGGCGGTGCGGGGGGAGGCGGCCTATTTGGTCTGGGAGGAGACCGAGGTCATCGAGGGCCAACCGCGGGGCCTGATCATGTTCCGCAAGAACGATACGGCGGTGGGGATCGGCTGGTCGGAGGTTGTGGAATTGCCCGAGGGCATCACCCTCACGTGCTATCCCAACCCCTTCAACGCCGCTACCACCATCACGGGCGAGGCCGAGATCGCTATCTTCGATATCACCGGACGGAGGGTGGCCACGCTGCATGCGGCGAAAGGCCGGGCGGTATGGGAACCGAAAAATCTATCATCGGGCGTATATTACGCGCGAGCGGTGGCGGGCGAGGGGCCCGGATGGGCCGCCCAAGCGATCAAGCTTGTGTATCTCAAATAGGCCCCTTGTAGGTGGGCAGCTTGCTGCCCACAGCTTGTATATAAATGCCTCAGGATGTCACCAAAGACGCTTCCATCTCATCGAGACTGAAGGCTCTCAGAGCCTGAACGGCCTGAGGCATAAGATGGAAATTTCCTTGACACTATTCTCTTGGATAATTATGCTTAACGAAAATGGGTATTATTCTCGACCATGCGGGATATTTTGAGGGTCGAGAGCAGGGGGGCTTGATTTGGTGATTGGGTTTTGACGGGATGATTCTGGGATGATTATCGGGATCGGTTCTGATATCTTAGATATAACTCGCATAAAACGCGAGCTTGACGCCGATGTCGAATTGGTGTCGGAACTGTTTACCCCAAGAGAAATCGCATACTGCCAGAGCAAGCGCTATCCCGAACGTCATTTTGCCGCGCGTTTTGCGGCCAAGGAGGCGTTTTTCAAAGCGGTCACCGATGGCGCTCGGGTCAATATCGCCTGGCACGATGTTGAGATAATCGATCAGAAAAGCGGCAAGCCGGTCATGAAGCTTTCGGGCCGGGCACTGAAACTGGCCAAGGCGCGCAAAGCGCGAAATGTGTTTGTGTCGCTTTCGCATACCGATAAATGGGCAATGGCGATTGTGGTTTTGGAATTGTGAATGTTGATATAGATTTATGCAAAGAAGAAGGATGGTGTGATGTCAAATATACGGTCATACGAGGAGAGGCTTCAGGGATTCGATTGGTCGATCGGCGAAAAGGAGCTCGGATACAAAAAGGGCGACAAGATCAATATCGGATGGTATTGCAGCGACCGCATTTGCCAGCTGGGCAAGGGTAACAAGCTGGCGTTCATTTGGGAAAACCATGAGGGGCGCATAAAGAAGTATACCTATAACGATATTCGTCAACTGTCGAACACGTTCGCGTCATTTCTATGCGGCCTGGGGCTGGCGCCCGGCGAGCGCGTTTGCATATTCATGGACAAGGTGCCGGAACTCTATATTTCGTTTCTTGGCATCCTCAAGATGGGCGGAATTGCTCAGCCGCTGTTCTCGGCATTCGGGGATGAGTCTCTTCATACCAGGTTGAGCAACGCCGAGACAGCCGCCATCCTGACACAGAAGAAGCATGTGGCCAAGGTGCGCAAGATAAGAGAGCAGCTTCCCAATTTGAAGCATATCATCGTGGTCGACTCCGAGGGCTCTCCCCTCAAGGATCGCGAGGTGGCGTTCGATATGGAGAAAGCGCCGCGGGTCGACGAGTGGAAAGCGTACGAATCGACCGCCGAGACACCCTCGGTGCTACATTACACCTCGGGCACGACCGGCCAGCCCAAGGGCGCCCAGCATGTGCACTATTCGCTGATCTCGCAATACCTGACTACCAAGTGGGTGCTTGATGTCAAAGACGATGATATCTATTGGTGCACGGCCGATCCCGGCTGGGTCACGGGAACCTCATATGGCATTATCGGGCCATGGGTTAGCGGGGTGACGCAGGCGGTTCTTGACGCCGGTTTCGGGGCCGAGAAGTGGTACGCCTTTATCGAGAAACACAAGGTGACCGTCTGGTATTCAGCGCCAACCGCTATCCGGTTGCTGATGAGAGAGGGCAAGGAACCGGTCAGGAAATACGACCTGAGCTCGCTTCGACATCTCTGCAGTGTAGGCGAGCCGCTCAACGCCGAGGCGGTTATCTGGTCTAAAGAGGCGTTTGGGCTGCCGTTTCATGACACTTTCTGGCAGACGGAAACCGGCAGTATCGTGATTACCAATTACCCCGGCATGGCGATCAAACCGGGATCGATGGGCAAGCCATTTCCGGGAATCATGGCCACGGTGGTTGATCCCAAAACGTTTGAGCCGATCAACAATCCCGGCATGGTGGGCCTGATCGCCCTGAGGCCAGGGTGGCCCTCGATGTTTCGCACATACTGGAATAACGAGGAGATTTACAAAAGCAAATTCAAGAACGGATGGTATATTTGCGGTGACAGGGCCAGTATCGACAATGAAGGTTACTTCTGGTTTGTGGGGCGCGACGATGACGTTATCAACACCGGCGGGCATCTGGTGGGGCCTTTCGAGATCGAGTCGGCGCTGTTGGAGCATCAGGCAGTGGCCGAATCGGCGGCGATCGGCAAGCCGGATCCGGTCAATATGGAGGTGGTCAAAGCGTTCGTGGCGCTGAAACCGGGATTTGCCCCCAGCGACGATCTGGATTTGGAGATCATGAATTTCATACGCAAGAAACTTTCGCCGCTGGCCATGCCGCAGGAGATCGAGTTTGTGAAGTCGCTTCCCAAAACGCGTTCAGGCAAGATCATGCGTCGCCTGCTGCGGGCCCAGGAGTGGGGCGAGCCGATCGGGGACATATCGACACTGGAAAATGATTGATAGATGTCGCTGTTGGATTAGAATATCCGGTTAGATAGCGTGACTCGGCAAGCATATGGGGGTAGAGGCACGGCATGCCGTGCCCACGATGATTTGTACATAACAAAATAGGCAAGGGGCAGACGAGTCTTCGACAAGGCTCAAACTCTGCGAGGATGTCTGCCGCCCAATAATGAGTTTCGGGAATCACAGTTCCCGAAACACCAGGTAGGGGCACAAACCAGCATGGAACAGAGGCAATCATGCTGCGCCGGCAAAGAAATCATGGCGCACGAGGACGTACGCCATGCACAATGCTAAGAAATTATTAGATAAAATGATAAATTGACGCTGAAAGGAATATCACAATGGATGAAATGAAAAAAATGATTTTGGATTATGTAAGGCGCGAATATCTCGAGGAGGACGACGACCGCGAGGTGACCGAGACGACGAAATTGATTTCGGGCGGCATCGTCGATTCGTTCTCGATGGTATCGCTCAAGCGTTTCCTCGAGAAGAAGCACGGAATCCAGATACCCGACGCCGACGCCACACCGGAGGCATTCGACACAGTCAACAGCATCGTGGACCTGGTAAACCGATTCAAGAAAAGCTAATAAGGAGATTGATCCGCGGAACTGGCGGATATTGATGTGAGGAGGTCATCGTGGCTTATAGTGAAAATGCGCGTTCGACATATCAAACCGAGATAAAAGGTATTCAGGACGCCGGCATATTCAAGCAGGAACGCTACATACATGCGCCCCAGGGGGCCGAGATCGTGGTTGAGTTCCCACCGGGCTCGCCGGTCAAAAAGGTCATCAATATGTGCGCCAACAACTATCTGGGCCTATCAAGCCATCCCGAGGTTATCAAGGCGGCGCACGAGGGGCTCGATTGCCGGGGATATGGGATGTCATCGGTGCGCTTTATTTGCGGTACCCAGGATATCCATCGCCAACTCGAGAACAAGCTGACTGAATTTCTGGGGACCGAGGACACCCTGCTGTTCCCGTCATGCATGGACGCCAACGCGGGTGTGTTCGAGGCGGTCCTGTCAGATAAGGATGTTATGATCGCCGATAGGCTGGTGCACGCCTCCATTGTCGACGGCATGCGGCTGTGCAAGGCGATGCAGGACACATTCAAGCATTCCGACATGGGACATCTGGAGGAGAAACTACAGGAGCATCAGGATAAGCGTTTCCGGATGATAATAACCGATGGCGTCTTCTCGATGGATGGGGATATTGTCAAATTGGATCAGATCGTGGCGTTGGCTGAGAAATATGATGCCATGGTTTGTGTCGACGATTCTCATGCCTCGGGCTTTATTGGCAGGACCGGCCGTGGCTCGCACGAGCATTGCGGCGTGGTCGGCAAGATCGATATCATCACGACGACATTAGGCAAAGCGCTTGGCGGGGCCTCGGGCGGTTGCGTAAGCGGTCGCCGTGAACTGGTGGAGCTGTGCCGTCAGAAAGCGCGGCCCTATTTGTTCTCGAATACAGTGGCGCCGGTTATTGTCTATGGGGCGATCAAGGTTCTGGATCTTATTTCGAAGACGACAGAACGCCGCGACAAACTCGAGTGGAACACCAAGTACTGGCGCAAGCTTTTGACCGAGGCCGGATTCGATCTGAAAGAGGGCGACAGCCCTATTGTGCCGGTGATGCTCTACAACGCCAAGCTGGCCCAGGATGTGGCCCGCGACCTGTATGCCGAGGGAATCTACGCGGTCGGATTCTTCTTCCCGGTAGTGCCGAAGGGCGCCGCGAGAATACGCACGCAGCTTTCCGCGGCCCACGAGAAGGGGCATCTCGATGCCGCCGGGGCAGCTTTCATCAAAGTTGGCAAGAAATACAATATCCTCGGCAAAGGGAAGAAAGAGATTATCGAGATGTACGGGATGTAGCCAAGTTATCAATCCGAATGATATTCTATGTGCCGTCAGGTCCTCAGACCTGACGGTTTCTATTATACGTATTATTTGCGTCGGAATGAGTGCGGCAGCCGCCGGGCAACATCCTGGCTCTAATGTTGAATAGTCGGATTTCAGAAGATGTCAAAGGCCCTGAGGCATGCTGTTGTATCGGCCCTGGCTTAAGCAGCCAATCGGCGCCATTCTACAGCATGCAAAATGATTGAACAGCCGGTGGCCTATGACATCTCCTGCTACTAAAGTATTTTCATGATAATCCACGGCGTCTCCACGATGAAATCAGTGGTATTAATTCCGATGATACCACCGCAATAATGATCACGGCTCCGCCGGTTTTCTGGATGAGGTTGAAACTCTCCCCCAGCAATACCGAGGCAAACATAAAGGCGAAGACCGGCTCGGCCGAGTAAATCAGGCCGGCTCGCACCGAGGATGTCTTTTTTTGAGCCCAAGTCTGGACCGATAGTGCCAGGGCTGTACCAACGATGGTCATGAAAAGCAGTGCCACGATGGTTTTCCAGGTAATGATAAAATATATCGGCACGAAGAATAATGCGATCCCCGCCAATATCGCGGTTGATGCCATCTCCATGAATGTCAGTGCCAGCGTATCGTATTTGGCGGTTGCCAATCCCATGACATAAATCTGCGCCCCGAATGAAACGGCGCAGAAAAGGGTCAGGGTATCGCCGAGGTTAAAGCCACCGGCCGGCCCCGTCAACATAAACATGCCGGCGAATGCAATCATCAGGGCAATAATGACCAGCGGTTCCGGTAGCCGCTTTCTGTGAAGGATCAGGAATACAGGAACGAAAAGGCTGGAGATGCCTGTAATAAAGGCCGACTTGGAGGCTGTTGTGAAAGTAATCCCCACAGCCTGAGTCATGAAACCGACATAGATGAGGAAACCGAGCACGATTCCGGCCTTCAATCCACCAGCACCGAGGCTTGGCAGCCTTTTGGCACAAAGGGGGTAAAGCAGGATGGCGGCGATGAGAAATCGAATGAATACAAACAGGTATGGTGAGATAGTATTACCGAGCATCACCTTCATGATAGTGAAGGAAAGACCCCAGATGACAGTGCTCAGAAATAACGAGATGTCGGGTAGGTAATTCCGCCAGATGTCGCCATATCTATGCGTCAAAATTCGATCTCCATTTTTATAAAACGGCCACTATGCTTTCAAAGGCCTGGAATTATATATCAAATTTTGCGGGAGGGAATAGAATTTTCGGTCCGGATCGGCCGATTTATTTCTTTGGCGCAAGCTGAATTCGAATAGTGTCGGCCTGACCGGTTTTCAAAAATACGCGCCTGACAACCGATTGGTAGCCGTCGGCGGTGGCCTCGATGAGGTGGCGGCCCGGCAGGACCTTGATTTGGGGCCCATTGGACCAGCTATAATTTTCGTTATCGATCGTTATGCGGGAAGGCACATTGGTGACGATTTTGACGGTTCCATACCTGATAATATTCTGACGCGGATAATCGTAAACTAATATCCTATGTCCATCAGAATAGGCAGGCAATGGCTTGCCGGTATCCCCGGCTCTGCGAGTGCCAGGGTCACCCTCTGTGACATCGTTAACCGAAATGCCGTTCCCAGCCGATTCATCCTGCCCAATGACGGGGGCGGGTCCAATCACGATGTTCGAAGGGGGTTTTGCGCCTTCCGGATTGACGACCTCAACCAGAGAATCTACAGGCCGATCGACACCCTGTGGAAGAAGGGAGAACACGACCAATGAGAGCATGATGATGATAACTACCACCAGGGCGTAGGAAGCTCCCAGGTTTAATCTGAAATCTCGCGATTTCGCCCGTGTTTTCTCGTTCGGGAGCTGAGCCTCGAGTTTCGCCAGATGTTTTTTTGCCTCTTTATTGTTTTTATCGAATCTCAAAACGTCGAGGAATTCGCGCCGGGCCTCGACCATTTTGCCCTCGCCCACGGCCAGGAAATAGAGAGCTGATTCCATATGGTCGGATATCTTGTCGACCCGAAGCTTCTCGGTGGTACGGACCGGGTTTTTGAGGTACTCAGCCATCATTTTACGCGGCGATTGGAGCTTGAATTTGGAGAGTTGGGCCACGACAGCCTCGGAGAACTCCTCGGCGCTCTGATACCGGGAATCGGCCACCTTAATGAGCGCTCGCTGGACCAGCTCATCGATTTCCCGGGTGACATCGATGCGGAATTCCTGCAAAGAAGTGGGATAGTCTGACATTATTGACGCTATGAGGCTTTGATAGGTTTCCCCATTGAACGGCTTTTCGCCGGCGACGATCTCATAGAAGATTATGCCAAGGCTGAAGAGATCCGAGCGATGGTCGGTTGGGCGGCCGGCGGCCTGTTCGGGCGACATGTATGACGGCGACCCGATGACCTGCCCGGCGGATGTGATGGTGCTGTCGCCGGAGGCCTTGGCGATACCGAAATCGGTAATCATGACCCTGCCGTCATAGGAAAGCATGATATTGCCGGGCTTGATGTCCCTGTGAATCAGGCCCATGCCGTGAGCGTACTTGAGGCCCTCGGCCACCTGATGGCAGATATGCAGGGCGACCTCCAGGGGCATTTTTCGCTGTTTCCTGATAATTTCAGCCAGGTTGGTGCCGTCGATATACTCCATAGCGATGTAGTATTCACCGTCGTCGCAGCCATAGTCTATGATTGAGACGATATTTTCGTGTTGCAGCATGGCGGCGCGCTTGGCCTCTTTTTCGAAGCGCGTTATGAAAGCCTCATTGGTGTGGAAATGAGGGTGCATGATTTTAAGGGCCACCGGTCGATCGAGCGAAAGCTGTATGGCTTTGTATATGTTGGCCATTCCGCCGGTGCCCCTGATCTCGACCAGCCTGTAATTCGCTATGGTGCGATTGGCGATAATGGTGGAGGTCAACGCGCTCTCCTGCAGGTTCGCCTTCAATGATTGGATGCTGTCGCGGCTTTCTATCATTCTATCCTTTTCACCGATATTCCCGAAAGAATTTGAGAACCATAGGGATATTGTCTCTCAATATATAATCGGCAGGGATATATATTTATTTAAGGTCTTATGTGAATTAATTGTAGAAGAAAAAGGTCCTCAAATTGCGGTCTGAGAGCGTTGGCTGGCTATTTCCTGAAATTAGCCAGGCACTTTTCGGTGTGGTAGCAGATCTGTTCCTTGCCCGCAAGCCGAAGGTTATCGATGTCGGAATAGAGCTGTTCGAGTTCCTCCGGCCGGTCGATGTCATAGGATAGTTCGAGCTCCTGCCAGTTGATTTTGTCGCCATTGAGCTTTTCGACAATTTGCCGATATAGGCCATCCGTGTTCCAATCGATTGCCTCGAACACCGAATTATGAGGCTCGCTGAGGCCAAATACGTAATAGCCGCCATCGAAGGTTGGCCCGATCACGATGCTGTGATTTTTGAGGAGCTCGAAAGAGGCCTTCAGTATGAGAGGCTCGATGAGGGGACTATCGGAACAGGTGAACAGTATCCTCCTGGCGCAATCCTCGAACAAGCGGGCGGCCAGGCCTGTGATTCTTTCCCCGGGATCCGCGCCCAGCTGCGGGATAAGGACGATCTCCTTCGCCCTGGCTGACACCCTTCTATTCTCCTCCTCCTTTTGGAAAAGGCAGATTATATCTTCGAAGTCACTTCTGGATTCGGGTGGCCAATAGCCAATGCAGACATCGCAGCGGGGAACCCGCAAAGCGGTCGAGATGGTATCGAAAAGGAAAGCCCTGGCCAACATCGCGGCCTGGATCCGGCTGAGGCAGCATTCCAGATTGCTTTTTACACTGCCCGGCTGAGGATTTTTCGCCATGATGCATATGACGTTTGCGTTTTTCATACGGTAGAGAAGTCCGCCTTGGCTGTAAACCCTTGGTATCCCATGGAAATATAATATATGCCGAAGGATCTTGAAAACAGGAATTTACGGATTCCCGCTCAAGGGTTCCCGACAGTATACCGCGAATAATATCGGCCTGAAAAAGCCCGCTCTGCAAAAATAGACTTCACGTATGGATATAGGATTTTATATCAATAATGGAGTTAGCAGAGGTTCGCTGTGTTATGAGGCGGACAGAATAATAAGGAGATCCAAATGCCTCCACTTATGGTGGAAACGCCAAATATCAGCTCAGGAAGATCAGGGCGGAACTCAAATCAGATTCTCGGCCATGTCGATGAGTGAATTCTCGGGCAGCCTGCTAACGAGAATGGAAACAACGCCGCCATCGGACCAGAGGATATAATTATTGCCGGTGCAGCTGCCGAAATAAACCGATTTATCCTTCACTTTCATCGTCTTAGCCTCGGGCATGGCGCCGGCTCCGGAATGAAGCATAAACAGCGAGATTCTCTTCTCCCCGCGATCGAAAAAAAGGCACGTAATGTTTCGGCCATCTTCCTCGATTTCGCAGGCGCCGACCAGAGACGGGGATTTGTCGCATCGCGCCAGATTGATTTTCATATCGCTGTTGACCGCGATCCATTGAACGACTTCCTGGGGGTCGGCGCTCTGGATACCGTTGTCGCTCTCAAAACCTGCGATGTATTCATTATGTTCATGCACCATTTCGTTCACCAGCTTCATGGCGCCGGAGGATGAAGGGCGGAGCAAAACGACGGAAAAGAACGCAGCCACCAGCCCCACCGCTATTCCAATGGGAAGCAGCGGACGGAAAATGAAGATGTTCTTGGCTGCCTCCCAAAAGCTCGAGGCGGGTTTCGGAGGTGCGCTTTCGATCCGGCTCAGGATTTGGACGCGCAGGGCCAGCGGAGCCTTGTTATCCCTGCTGACCTTGCGGACTATATCTTTGAGGCCGCGGACAATATCGTATTTCGTCGAGCAATTAGAGCAATGACCGAGATGCTCGCCCAAGGCTGACTGCCTGCTTGATGGCAATTCGTTGTCGAGAAATAAATTCAATTCGGCTTCATCTACAAAACATACAGTTTTAGTCATGCAATTTTCGCCTCCAGCGCATAACCGTTGGCCGCCGCCCATTCCCACAGCCCTTTTTGGAGTTTCTTCCTGGCCCTAAAAAGGCGGGACTTGACGGTTCCGATTTTGACGCGTGTCATCTCTGCGACATCAGCATAGGTGAATCCCTGGATGTCGCTCAGGATTATAGAGATTCGGAACTCAGCCGGAAGGTCCCAGAGCAGCCTTTTGATATCGTCGTCGAGCAGGTTCATAAATACCCAGCGGGGGTCACAGGCGCGATTCTGAAAATAATCGGCGCCCGATGGTCCCTGCGGGACATAACAATCGTCGATATCGTCATAGCGGATTATCTCTGGTCCGGACTTATTCCGGTTGTACTTATTAATAAAGATGTTGGTCATTATCCTGAAGAGCCAGGCCCTGCAATTAGTGCCTTTTTCAAACCGGTGATAGGATTTGAAGGCTCGCAGATAAGTCTCCTGTACAAGGTCTTCGGCTTCCGCCTCGCTCCTTGACATCCTTAATGCGGAGCTGTACAAAGCGTCAAGATGGACAAGGGCTTCCCGCTCGAAGCCTTGAGTGTCCGACTTGATTTTTGTGAGCAATTAGAATCTCTCCCCATTGCCCGAAGCGCCAAGCAATATAACTTTGATGTTGTCCCCAGCGGTTCCCGGACAGGCTCGAAGAGCGAAAAAATGGCGGTGTTTTCCGTGGAAAAGTTGCCCAGGCAGAGCTTGCGCGAAGAATGGACAGGTCCATATTTAATAAAAGCCGGAGCGTGTGAATATCAGGAAATGTCTAAAGCGCAGGCGAATATCAACGGTTGGCCGTTTCTTAGATGGCGGCAGGCGCGCTGCTCGCTATGAATTCAGCTCAGCCTTGATAGCCTCGATAATCAGGTTTCTATCCAGGCGTGAGATAATGTGAGAAGCCAGCCTGGCTGCTACCCGATCGACGATCCTGGCCATCTGCTCGTCGGAAATGTCATGTGCCGGGCGTGCGGGTGAAGGACTGGCGGGCATACTGGTTTCGGTCGAAAATGGTTTCGGTTTTATAATGGAGTGGCCGAGCGCCGTTGTGCGGTCGTCACTTTGAGGGCCTGGCTTGCTGGGACCATTGGACGGACGGATATCCTCGAATCCGATATCAGACGTAATCTTCGGAGCGTCGGCAGAAGAGCCCGCCGGGCCCGGCTGGGGGCCGCTCTTGCCGGTCCCCGATAATTTGCCTTCCATTTCGCGTTTCATTTCACCCACAAACCAGTCGTAGTCATCGTCCTTTTCCTCGACAGGAGGAGTCGGGAGTTCTTCAGGCTCATAGATAGGATTGGAGAGTCCATATTGGTCCTCATTTATCACCAGAGATTGATCCTCATTGGCCAAATCGAAGCTTGCCGATTTGGAAATGGGCTTTGTAGCGGACGAATCGCTGAGGTCGAGCCATTCCAGGTTGTAGGTTTCCTGTCTTTTCGGGTTCTGAGTAGATGATACCTGTGCCACTAATTTGGCATCCGGCACTTCCGGGACGGCCGCCGGCGACTCGGCGGATCGTCTATACCCTGCGAGTTTATTGACGATGTCGAGGAGGTCCTTTGGGGAAAATGGCTTTTTAAGTTTGCCGCGGGCCCCGGCCGAAACCAGCTCTTCCTCACGAATGGAATCGTTGGCGCCGATCATGAGCACCACCGGAATTCCGCCCGTCAATCTATCGGAGCTAATTTGACGGCAAAGATCGAGACCCGTAATGCCGGAAAGACCCAAACCGGCCAGTACCAAATCGGGTTTTTCGGCGGCGACAATCTCCCAGGCTTGCAGGCCATCGGATGTGCAAATGACATCATAGCCGCTCTGCCGAAGAAGCGAATCAGCTACGCTTTTTATTGTTGGGGACGACTCGGCGACTACCACCTTTTTCATTCTGCCTCCATTAAGGGTGGGATCTGACGTAGAGAATAAGCGATTCTGTTAATATAATCGGTAGAAACGCAATTTAACTTAAGGATCATTTTGGGCCGTGCCTTGAGAGCCTATCGGAGGCCTTTTCAAGGATTTTCTTTTCTTTTCTGGTAAGGTTGTCGTAGCCCACCTTGTTGATTTTATCGAGGATAGCATCGACCTCATCCATCATTTGAGTTCCCGCCGCCTTTTTCCCGGTCATCGCCCTGGTTTTAAGGCGGCGCAGAAATTCAGCCGGCGACCATTTCTGTAATTTCCATCTCCAGGAATAGCGGAGATAGAGAAAGCCGACCAGGGCGCCGCCGAGATGGGCGAAATGCGCCACGCCATCAGCCTGGTAAGTCGAAAAGAACTCCACCGCCACCAGAAAAATGACCAGGTACTTAACCTTAACAGGGAAAAGGAAATAGACATAAACATAGCGATCGGGAAATAGCATGGCGTAGGCTACGAGGATGCCATAGATTGCCCCCGAGGCCCCTATGATGGGGATCATCGACATCTCCGGCCTGAGAGCGGCGAAGGCCACATTAATGATTCCTGCCCCTATCCCGGCTGCGAAATAGAAATTGGTGAACTCGCGAGATCCCCAGGTGCGCTCGAGCTCCGAGCCGAACATCCAGAGAATAAACATATTCATGAGGATATGCCACATGCTACCGTGAAGAAACATGTAGGTCACGAGCTGCCAGAGATAGAAATCGCTCCAGATTCTGGCGGGCACCAATCCCAGATAGGAGTAGATGAAATCGAGGTTGGCAAAGATTATGCGCGGCAAGAGGAACATGGCCGTGTTGGCGATCAGCAGCCACTTGATTACAGGAGGGAACATCTCGCTGGACGGGCTGTAGCCGCCGCCATAGGGCCTGAAACCCCTCATGGATTCCCTCCGGGGGCAGCTTTTATGATTTTCCAATTGTAATTGATTCGGCATATCTTCTGCAGCATCCCGGCCACTGAGCAGTATTTTTTAATGGAAAGATCGACCGCCCACCTGACATCATCATCGGTCAAATCGGAACCGGTCAGGATGTATTCAAGCGTGATAGTTTCGTAAACGTGGGGGTGTTGCGGAGCCCTTTGGCCATGAGACCTGATCTTGAGGTCCTGCAAATCCCGCCTCCGTTTCTTTAGAATCATGGCAACATCCATTCCGGTGCAACTGGACAGGGCGAACAGCAGGAATTCCATGGGGCGGGAGCCGGAATTGTCGCCTCCGTGCGTCACAGAGGCATCGCAAATCACTTCATGTCCGGAGCCGGATTTGCAGAGGAAGCCCATTCGGCCGTTCCATTCGAGGGTGGTTTCGACAACTTTGGGCAATTTCTTGTAGGGCTCTTTAATTTTCATCTTTCACCTGACACGATCAAATTATCTATCACATTCTTGAATATTTCAATATATACCATCGACAAAATACGGGCAAGGGTTATGAAAATGCAATATTCCCATCATCGCCCCAAACGAGCCGGCGGATTCCACCAGGTACGCCTGCCAATACAATTACCATAAAGGGGACAGAATATTTCCGTCCCCTTGATAATTAATTCGGCAAGGCCGCAGTCCAGGCAATTTTGCCTAAAGGCTATAAACTTGATATCAATAAATTCACTCGGTTTTTCCGCCATTTTGCGTCCATTGCACCATGCCGCCCTTGAGGTTATAGACTTTGTCGAATCCCCCCTTGGCAAGTTGTTCGGCGGCGATTCCGGAACGCCTTCCGGTACGGCAGACTGCAATTATCTCCCGGTCCTTGAATTGGGATAAGACCACGAGGCTGTCTTGAAGCAAATTCAGGGGCATCAAGCGGGCGCCTGGGATATGGCCTAATTCCCCGACATACTCCTCAGGAGTACGCACATCCAGGATAAGAGGATGGGTATCCGATACGATTATCCTTTCGGCCTGAACGTTGTCGATATCACCTGGAGCGCCGCCTCCAGGCGGATTCCCCGGCGCGCATGCGAGCAGAGTCGCCAGGAGCACAATCATGTACAACAATGCAATTGCCGGTCTATCCATGAATCCTTTTATATTCCATTTTCATACACATATCCATGACGACATCGAGGCCGGCTTCGGCTGCTTTATCGGCCGCTTCTTCATTCACGACGCCCAACTGCATCCAAATTGCCCCTGCGCCTTTTGAAATGGCTTCATCGACAATCGGCCCGACATCCTCGCTCTTTCTAAAAATATCTACAACATCAATATCTCCCGGAACGGAGGCAAGATCGGGATAGGATTTTTCGCCAAGTATTGAATCGGCTTTGGGATTCACCGGCACTATCTTATACCCCTTGTTCTGAAGAAAGGAGGCCACGTCGTGGCTGGGCCGCGCGGGGTTATCGGAAAGCCCGACCACGGCGATGATGCGGGCCCGCTTTAGCAGCTTTTCCGCTATTTCCGGATTTCGATAATTACTTTTCATGACAACAGAATTTTCTCTATCCGATCGAAGAGGGTCTTCTTAGGCACGGCGCCGATGATCTGGTCGACGACCATACCGTTTTTGAAAAACATGACGGCCGGGATCGACATGATTGAATATTGAGATGCAATGCGATGGTTGTTGTCGACATCAACCTTTCCGACTTTGAGCTTGCCCGAATAAAGGCTGGAGGCCTCCTCCACATGAGGGGCTATCATCCTGCATGGCCCACACCAGGCGGCCCAAAAATCGATCATGACGGGGATATCGGATTTAGCGACTTCGCTTTCGAAATTCGTTTCATCAATTTCAATGACCTTAGACATCATATCTCCTTTTGCTGACAATCTCACACTCGGCAGGTTATAACGAGGGAGCGCCCCGACAGGTTCCCCCTTAAGCACCGTCCTCTTTTTTAAATAAGGACTCTATTTTTCTGAGTCGCGAGATATATTCGGGCAGATGATTTAGAATGGCTTCGATCTTGTGAGCCAGCCTGATATCGCGGGCCGGGCATCCAAAATATACGGCGCCCGGCGGCACATCCGAGGCAACTCCCGATTGGGCTTCTATGACAGCGTTTTCGCCAATCGAAAGGTGTCCTGCCAGGCCGACCTGGCCGGCCAGTGTCACGCGCCTTCCCAAAGCGGTCGTGCCGGCCATCCCGACCTGGGCGCATATTACGGAATATTCCCCGATCCTGCAGTTATGGGCGATTTGAACCAGGTTATCGATAATGGTGCCGCGGCCAATGACAGTTTCACCCAAGGTAGCCCTGTCGATTGTAGTACCGGCTCCGATTTCGACATCATCCTCGATCACGACAGTGCCGGCCTGAGGAATCTTGACATGTCTCTGGCCATCCCAACAGTAACCAAAACCATCAGAACCGATGACGGCGTTAGAATAGACAACCACGTTATTGCCAATCCGAACATTTTCCCTGATGGTGGCGTTGGCGAAAATGCGGCAGTTCTTGCCGAGCGTCGTGTTCTCTCCGACAAATGCGCCGGCCTGGATTACGCAGCCGTCTCCCAGGCATACTCCTTTGGAGACGACGGCATTTTCGCCGATATGAACATCCGGAGGAATGTGGACATCGGGCGCAACCGCGGCCGAGGTGGCGATACCCGGAGGGACATCCGGAAAACATCGGTAGAAAAATCTCATGGCCAGAGTAAAGCCGAGGTATGGATTCTTCACTGCCAGCGTCGGCAACCTGGGGATTTCAAGGCCGGGGTAGGCGATTAGCGCCGATGCCTTTGTGGTTTCGACAAGGCGCTTGAATTTAGGCGAGGCCACATAAGAAAGGTCGCCCTCTCCGGCCTCCTCGAGCGTGGCCAGGTTCGAAATGACAATATTACTATCACCCCGCAGCTCGGCTCCGATCCTGGCCGCGATTTCGCCCAACGTGAAAGGCATTTATTTCTCTTTGGCCAATTCGGCCAGAACCTCATCAGTCAGATCGAGACTTTCCTTGGCATAGGCGATGCTGACGTTGGCGGCGTCGAGAACGATATCGAAGTCGTTTTCGATAGCAATTCTTTTGATTATGCCAATTATGCGGTCTTTGATCGGTTTGGACAGCTCGGCCATCCTCTTTTCGGCCTTGCCATTAGGCCCGAATGTGTCATCGAGATACGCCTGCAACGAATCCTGCTTGGATTTCAAGAGGTCCTCGGCTTCTTTTTTCTTGGCGGTCGACCAAACGAGCGAGTTTCTCTGCGTATCTTCCTTGAGCTTCTCAACCTCCTCGTTCATCACAGACGCCCTGGAATTCCAGTCCTCGACCTCCTTATCGAACTTGGCCTGAGCCTCCTGGAATTCCGGAGATTCGGCAAAAATCTTCTGCGAATCGACATAGCCTAACTTGCCCTCCTGAGCAAACGCGGGCGCAGCAAGGGCGATACAAAGCCCCACAACCGGAATGAACTTCCTCATTAAACCTTCTCCCTTAATTTCAAAAACTCAATGTCAGCTTATTAGAATCCTCGTCCAATCTGGAAGTGCGTCTTCCAGGAATGCCTATCGGCGCCGTCGAACGGATAACCGAAATCGAATCCCATAATTCCTATCAGGGGTATCATGATCCTGAAGCCGATTCCGGCGGAGCGATAAAATCCCTTGAAAGGCCTGATATTATTGAAGGAAAGATAGGCATTACCGGCATCGGCAAATGCCAGCATGTAGAACTGTTGCTCCGAGATTGGAACGGTCAATTCGAGATTGTAAACAGATTCGAATCGGCCGCGGAGGTAGCCCTGGTTTTTCCTATAAGGCCCCACGGTTCCATCCTCGTAACCTCGTATGGTGCCATCGGGGTCGACACCACCGGGCCCGAATCGCTCGCTGTAGGGTACGTCCCGTTCGCCATGATACAAACCGTCAATTTCGCCGAAACGGGCTCGGCCCATGAGAACGACTTTCCAAAACAGGGTCTTATAATATTCGGCGCTGATACTCTGCTTATAGTAATTCCAATCGCCTCCCAGAAAGGTCCCGGCCAATTCGCCACGCCAGGAAACGACCGAGCCTTTGGTGGGGAAAAGGGGCAGGTCGCGCGAGTCCCTGAGTATTGTCAGGGAGGACGAGGATGTGGTCAACGGCCAATTGTACCGGTAGACGAAACGCGGGACACTTACTTTGGTTGAATCGGCGATATCTATATAGTCAACCGATTCCAGGCGATAACCGGCGAAAATACGGAAATAATTATCGGGCCATCGCAGCCTGCGGCCCAACTGAAAATCTCCACCGGTACGCCGCTCGGTATACCAGTCATACCAGAGTCGTTCCTGCAAATAGAAACTGCCGGAGAGTGATGTTGGAGTATCAAAGAGCCAGGGCTCGAGGTAACTCAAATCGAATGTATTCCGGCGCCCTCCAAGTTCGACATTCATGGTGGCGGTCTGGCCTGTACCGAAAATGTTGGGAACGCCAAGGCCGACCGTGGCCACGAGCTTATCTCTCTGAGAATAGCCGGCGCCAACCGAGAACTGCCCGGTCTCTTTCTCGGTGACTTTCATCTTCAGATCGATATCGCCGTTGGGCAGGATATCCCAGCCGGGCTCGACATTGGAGAAAAAGTTGAGAATCATGAGTTCGCGTATGGAGCGGCCCAAAACGGAACGCTTGAACACGGTTCCCGGCTTGACCACCAGCTCGCGCCGAACCACCTTCTCCTTGGTCTTGGTATTGCCCTCGATATTGACAAGCCGGATATGGACAGGTTTGTTTTCGGTGATGTTCAAGTTGAAATTAAGCGTATCTCCCGAGGGAATTGTCTTTTCATCGATCTGAACATACCAGTAACCCTCATCCTGGTAGAGCTCGTGGAATTTCATGAGAGTTTCATCGTACTTTTTTTGGCTGTAAACCTTGCCGGGTTCGAACTTCACCGCTTTTTGGAGGCGATCATTGGTGAAAATGGCGTTACCCTGCCAGTCGACATTGCCAAAGTAGTAGCGGTTGCCCTCGCGGATATCGAGTTCGATGAACATCCGAGTCTTTTCGGCATTATACCAGATGGAGTCGCTCAACACCACAGCATCGATGTAACCGTTATTTTTATAGAAATCGACGACCTTGTCTTTGTCCTCGAGATATTTGTCGCGGCTGAAGTTTCCGGTTCTGAAGGCCGACCGCTGCTTGATGGACATCTGGCCGCGGAGTTTCTTGTCGGTGAAATGCGTGTTGCCATCGAAAGTAATCCGGCTGACCCTGACCCTCATGCCCTCGGAGATTTTGAATTCCAGGTCGACCAAACCGGGCTCGTCTTTCACAGGCGTGTGTTCCACTATGACGTCGGCCAGCAAATATCCCTTTTCGGCATAGAGAGATTTGATCTTTTCTATATTATTTTTTATAGCCTCGGAGGAGGCCAGGCGCCCCTCGAAGAGCGTCATGTTCTCCTCGAGTTTATCTTTCTTGATTTTTTTATTACCGCTGAAAGTCATCTTGCGGAGTTTGGGAAACTCGGTCACGACGATGGTCAGGGCAATACCATCGCGGTCGGGCGCAGAGTCAATTTTGATATCGGAAAAAAGCCCCAACCCGTAGATGCCCTTAATGGCATCCTGGACCATGCCGGCTGTAAGGAGATCGCCGGGCACCAGGCCGGATGAATTTAGGACCAGGAAGGTGTCAGCGGCCGATATGCCTTCGATGGTTATGGTGGTGATTGACTTATTCCACGGCCGGGATTGTTCGGCCGCGCTCTGGTCAATAGCGTCCTGCGCCCTCAAGAGAGGGGTCGACAGCATTAGCAATGCCAATAATAGTGTGTTTCGCATCAATGGCTAATCTTCTTCACCAGAATCTCGGTATAGTCCTGCTTGTGGCCTTTCGTCTTGCGGTATTTCGTGCGCTTCTTGAATTTAAAAACAACGACTTTGTCCAGGCGGCCATGGCTGACAACCTCGGCAGTAACCGTGGCTCCATTCACATAGGGCTTGCCGATAATAGGCGCGTTGCCCTCGGAGATCATCAAGACTTTATCGAATTTGATTTCTTTTCCGACCTCCGCGTCGATCAAAGGCACTTTCACTTTGATGTCGGTCTCAACTGCTATTTGCGTTTTGCCTGACTCTATGATGGCTCGCATTAATTCCTCCGCTTTCAGCTTCAATTCAATCTTGCAAAAAATATAAAATACAACAACAGGTTACCTCAGTCAAGACCGCATTAGTCCACATAACCCGTTTACCCGTCAAGGTTATTTTTGTTCACTTCCTGTCAAAGTATATGTTCTTGCCGAATGCCGACAGGGGTATGCCCATGACGAATTCCCAATCGACCAGCCCCATATGACGAGCGGCGGCACCGGCCCGGTACATTATGCGATTGTCGACATTGAAAAGCTGCGCGGTCTTGGCAGCCGAGCCCAAAGCTATGCCCAGGTCGAGATGTCTATAAGAGCATAGTGGCCCGGCGAATTCAATATCTACCTTGGAGGCGGCCTCAAGCTCCTTGCAGGTGGTAAAGCCGCAGGCGCCGCAATTCAGGCCGACCGTGGAGGCGTCTTTGAGGCCAATCAGCACCAGGGCATGGGAGGCGGCTACATTGGCCCCATCCCGGTCGAAATTCCCCTTCCCCTTCTCACGTCCGAACTCGACCATTGAATCAGCCAGCCGCTTCAAGTCGTTACCAAAAAGTATCTTCACCCGTATAAAATCGGCGCCAGCCGTTTTCGGGGCGGTCCGAGCAGCCAATTCCATCATTTTTGCCACGTTGAGCACTGAATCATCCAAATCCGTATTCACCAAGGACTCCTTTGAAAATCAAACATTAAGAATCACCATATATTTGCGCTCGTCGGGACAGACTCCCGCCATTTCCGGACAATATCCTGGCATAATTTATTGGATTTCTGCCATTCCTCCGATGTTATTCGTGGTCAGAGCCGATACGGGTACAGAGCAACAAGCTTTGACTCGCCAGGAATAATTTACTAGCGCCATTCTCGAAAACAAATCTATCGCCATTAATCAACCTGACTGCAAATCCAGAGTCTGTTCCTCCGGCTTGAAGGCCAGGGACCACAAAACCACGATCAGGCAGAGCAGTAGAAAATCGCGGTATAGATTCGTGGTCATTCCGCCGAGATAAAGAGCCGCCATGGCGGCGAAAAGCCCCAAACCCTCGGCAAGGCGACGCTGGCTCTTGAAGGCCCTCCAGGCGAATATTAGCGGGATCAGCATGGCGCCAATGATGGCGGCCAGGGCCAGCGGGCCGGATTCAATCAGGATATCGAGTGGTGTGGAATGCCAACTCTTAATGCTGGGGTCGCCAACTTTTTGATAGAGGCTGTCCGGGGCAAGGCGCTTAAAGCTTCCCGGCCCATGGCCGAAAAGGGGCAGATTCGAAAGCGGCTCTTTGGCCTGGCTCCAGAGAATCAGACGGCCGCTGGTGAATCCGCCTTGCCTGTCGGAGGCCAGCCTTTTCTTGATGATTTCCCTGGATTGTGGTAATATCATGGCCAGAATCAGAATAGCAACCGTAGTCAGGAGTGCGACTTTCTTATTCAGATAATAACCTACAAATATGGCTACAACCAACGCGGCCAGCCATCCAGCCCGGGTTTGTGTCATTAGAAGCCCGGCTACGATTAACATGATGGCAAGGCCGTCGAAGAGTCCTTTTCGGCCCTTTTCACGAGCCATAATTATGGCAAAGGGCAGGGCCGCGGCCTCAAAGAGAGCCAGGGTGGTGTATCCTCCGGAGAAGGGCGCGGCTCGCTCGATTCCGGCGAAAATGAACCTGGCGATGCCGATCGCCGAAGCCAGCGCCGTGCCCCAAATCAGGGCCTTGATGGTGTTTCGGGCGGAATAAGACCAGCCGAGGACAGTTAACGGGAAATAGCAGAACAGCACCCAGCTTTTTCTCAGTTGCGGGATAGCGGCATTGAAATCTGGCGATAGGGCGGACGATATCAGCAGGATAGCCAGGAAGGAGAGAATGAATAGAGCCTGCCCGAAATTCAGCGAAGTTCGCCGCGCGCCGGACCATAACAGCAGATGGCCCAATACAAGAATAACCGCCGCGAATGCTTGCGCTGCGACGATGGAGATGGGGGCCGCAAAAGCCAGCAGGTATGCCGACCAAGCAAAGACCTTAACGGGCCGCGAGCTTTTGATAAGCATATTCAATAATATGATCGCGCGCTAATTTATTAAACTTTAGGATTCAACATGCTGAACCCCCACATGTCCATAACAATCGATATGCTGCAAATGACCCGCCATCTACGCGGAGCATCATAATAACCCATTGCACCTTACGCCTTAAATTTCTCCGTAACATCAACTTCCGTCGCCATATCGATCACCTTGAACTGCTCGGGGTGAAGCGAGGTATCGATGATAAGGTTGATTTTCAGCCTGCAGTTCCTTTCGAGGTTGCGCAATCGAGTCGGATTCCCCGATAACAGGAGTTCGCCAACCTGGGGGTTGGCAATAAGCTGATAGCTTTTGCTTTTGAATCCCAGGCTTGCCCGACGGAACCATCTTTCTATTTTCACAGCCAGTGATTCTCTCGACAAAACACGTCCCACGCCCCCGCAAACCGGGCAGGAATCGGAGAAGGTATGCATGAACGATGGCCTGATACGCTCGCGGGTCATTTCGACAAGGCCGAGGTCGGAAATCGATGAGATGTAGACCTCGGAGCGGTCGTGCGACAGGGCATTTCTGAACTCATCATATACTCGACGGCGGTTTTCCCTATCCTGCATATCGATGAAATCGATGATGAGAATGCCGCCTATGTCGCGCAACCTGATCTGGCGGGCGACCTCGCGGGCGGCCTCGATATTGGTCCGGAATATAGCATCCTCTGCCTTGCCCCTGGCGCTGAGCCGCCCGGTGTTGACATCGACAGCGACGAAAGCCTCGGTCTGGTCGATAACGATGTTGGCGCCACCTTTCAGCCAAACTCGGCGCTCCAGCATCTTCTCAATCTCGGTCTCGATTCCCATCTTGTCGAAAATCGGCTCGGGATCCCTGTAGAGCTCGACCAGCGAGCAGAGCTGGGGGTCGAGCGCTCTCAAATACTTGATTATGGCGGCGTATTCCTTCTTGCTATCGACCACCATCCGGCTGATATCGGGGCTTAACAGGTCACGAATGATGCTTCCCGTGATGCCGGCCTCCTTGTGCACCAGGGCCGGGGCCTTGCTCTCCTCGACCTTTTTCTTGAGCTTATTCCAGAACTTATTGAGGAGTTCCATGTCGGCCTTGAAATCTTTTTCATGCTTGCCCTCGGCCACTGTCCTCACGATGACGCCGAAATTTTGTGGCTTTAGCTCCGAGACGATTTTCCGGAGCCTCTTTTTCTCGGATATGTTGGATATCTTCTTGGAGATGCCGATATTCTTGCTTCCCGGGACCATAACGACATATCGTCCCGGAAGCGAGATCTGCGTGGTTAACCGCGGGCCCTTGTTGGCGATCGGCTCCTTTATCACCTGCACCAATAATTCCTGCCCTTTCTTGACGAAATCGGCAATCGTTGTCGACCGTCGCCTGGCCGTAGTGCGGGGAGTGTCGAGCGTCTCCTCATCGAGATAATCCATATCGAAGAGGAGATTCTTCTCCTTGGCATAATCCGACGTATCGGAGTAGTGAAGGAATCCGGCCTTTTCCAGCCCGATATCGACGAAGGCGGCCTGGATCCCAGGCAGAACCGCAGTCACGCGGCCTTTGTAGATGTCGCCGACGATTCGCTCTTTCTCGGGTCGTTCCACAAGGAGCTCGACCAGCTTGTCCTGTTCCTTAACCGCGACCCTGGTCTCATAGTCGGCTACATTGACATAAATTTCCGTGTTCTTTTTGCTATCCAATTATCTTTTCAAACACCTCTCCAACGGTCAATCTGTGCCCGCGGACATATTCCGCCGCGGACATTGTCTTTCCCGATTCCGGCCTCAACTCGAGGATCTCCAGAGACCCATACCCACAGGCTGTTATGATGCCTTTTTGCGGGTGGGCCCTGATTATTTCCCCCGGTTTCGAGCCGGTGATACTTGTTTCATCTGGTCTGCTTCGAAGCAGAATTATCTTTCGGCCCTTCCAGGCCGTGTAAGCCCCCGGTCTCGGCGAGAAGCCCCTTATCAAATTATGAATCTCGAGCGCCGGCTTGGTCCAATCTATATTGCCGAGCTGGGGGGTTATCTTGGGAGCGCTGGTGGCCAGGGAGTTATCCTGGCCAATTGGTTTGACATCGCCAGCCTCGATGGCATCGATGGTTTCGACCAGCAGTTGGCCTCCTGAATCAGCCATACGGTCATGCAGCTCGCCGAAAGTTTCATCCGGCTTTATTTGTAGTTTTTCCTGCATTATCATATCGCCGGTATCGACATTTCGGCGGATGAAAAATGTGGTCAGGCCGGTCTCGCGTTCGCCGTTGATTATTGCCCAGTTTATCGGCGCGGCTCCCCTATAACGGGGCAGGAGCGAGGCATGCAAATTGACACACCCGGCAGGCGGCATGGTAAATACCTCCTCGGGCAGAATCCTGAAAGCAACCACGCAAAAAAGCCCGGCGCTACAGGATGACAGTTTTTGAATGAATTGCGGATCCCTCAAATCCGATGGCTGGAGAACCTCCAGACCTCGGGATAGAGCCAGCCGTTTAACATCGGGGATCTCCACTTTCATACCGCGCCCTCTTGGCTTATCGGGGGCGGTGACGACGGCGGCCACCTGGTGTTTCGATGATAGGATTTTTTCTAGGCAGCGCGACGCAAATTCAGGTGTCCCGAAAAAGACGAGCCTCATTAGACCCTTTCGCCGGCCTTGATCTTCTTCAATTTGCTCTTGATAAGGTTTCTTTGCACAGGAGTCAGCTTGTCGATAAAGAGCGTACCGTTGAGATGATCGATCTCATGCAAAATCACGCGCGCGATTAATCCCTCGGCCTCGAAATAATATTCATTGCCATCGAGATTGATGGACTTGATGGTGACTTTCCGGGGCCGCTCGATCATCTGGTAGAGTCCGGGGAATGACAGGCATCCCTCCTCGCCAGTGATGATATCCCCATTCATCTCCGCTACCTCGGGGTTGATGATTATTCTCGGCTCTGACAGAACATCGAACTGGCTCAGGTCGATCGTAAATGCCCTGACAGTCCGGCCGACCTGATTTGCGGCCAGCCCCAGACCCTTTGCCGCCAGCATGGTCTGGTTCATGTCCTCGAGGAATCTTACGAAGTCGCCATCGATGTTGACGACCGGTTTCGATTCCCGGCGCAGGATTTCATCACCATAAATTTTTATCGGCAATAGAGACAAACAGACTCCTCGTCGGGTTTCGCCACACGGCAGGCTCGGGGCCCCGAGGTTTCTCGCGGGGCTGTCCTCGTCCATTCGGGCTTCGAAATCCCGACCTACAATCCTCACGAATCGTTAATCCATTTTCCCCGCAATGGCGCTTTTTAAAAATTCTATTTTGACGTCTTCCTCGAACTTCAGGACTATGATATTATCCTTGATGCCCCAAATTGTACCCACCATGCCCGAGTTTGTGACGACCTTGTCGCCTTTTTTAAGCTCGCCCAGCATCTTCTGGCGATCCTTTTCGCGCTTTTGCTGCGGCCTGATCATGAAAAAGTACATTACGGCGAAGATCATGGCAAACATCAGGATAAGCGACATGAAACCGCCTCCGCCGGGACTTCCGCCCGGGGAAGTCCCCATCAACATGACGTAATCGAACAAGCCCTTCCTCCTTTGCTATCCACGGTAAATTTATTATTCAAGGAGGATAATATATCCAATATTTCACCTAATGTAAACCGATTTCGGCGGGGCAGGTTCCCCCCGAGCAGGTATGAAAGCCAGGGTACCTGGTCAGGTCATGAGCGAAAAATGCTCGTGAATAATGAGCGGTTTGCCATCCTGCTGCACAAAAACACGGCTCAGGTACCCGTTGAACATTCGGCCTGAAAGCAGGATGGTCTGGACACCTTCAATTCGGCAAGATATAACAAAGGCGCCATCACCCAAGTCCTGTATCTGAACGTCCTTGAACGACATTCGTGTCACCTGGAGGGTGTCGAAATATTTACTGAATGCGGTTTCCAATGCTGCTTTCCCTTGTATCGGCGCAGGGAAAGCCGGATTTGCGAAACTGATTTTATCGTGATAAAAAGAGAGCGCCGCCGGCAGATCCTTTTTTTCGAAGGCGCGTTGAATGGAATCCAATAACTGGGTTGCCTTGTCGCTGTTCATCTGAGCGCTCAATGCCGCCTAAATTATATCGACATACGGTATTTTACCGTCCAGAGCCCTGATGCCGGCCACGACCTGTCCCCGGGTGTGAACCGTGTGAGTGTACAGGTGCTGCAATATCTTTTCGAGCGGGAAGGTGTATTTCTTGTCCCATTTGACAGTGTAATCCTTTTTCAACTCAGCGGCATTCAGGGCACCTACGAACCTCGAAATTTCACGGTCTACCTCGCGCCATTTATCCCGGATAGATTCGATGTCGCCATATTCATTAAAGTCATATGGGGTAAACGGCTTGCCTTGCACAATTTTATTGATCCAGTAATCCTCGGCCTCAATCAGATGCATGACCAGGTTTCGAAGCGATCCCCAGGCCGAAACCTTCTCGTCGGTGAACCTCGATTTATCGATGGTCCCCAGAGAGTCGATGATCACATCGGCGAACCTGGCATTGTACTCGAAAAGGTGTCTTAAGTATTCCATTGGCTGCGCCTCCAAGCCCCATCCCGGAGCAAAGTATGAATGAGATGTCCTTGTGGCAATCCCTTTTTCAATCGGAATTCCCAGGCCCCCGAAGACTTTTCCGAATCGATCCAAAACGAGGTGAAATTATCTTGCAAATGATAATCATTTACAATAATATTGAGCATCGAAAAAGGCGAATTCGGAATGAGGGCAAGTCTAAGCAAAATTTGGGGGTTCCTCAAGCCTCCGATGAGCATTAAGGAGGCCAGGCTGAAGGGGCTTGTCTACCTGATCCTCATCATCGCATTCTATCTGGTCAGGGATATCCTGCTGTACATCGTCCTTCCCCTGACCGCGTGCAACGCCATCTTCTAACCATTATTGCGGAGGAAAAAATGTTCGTCATGATGAACAGAATGACCGTTACGGAATCGGATCGTGAGCATTTCGAACACTTATTCAAGACTCGCGCCGGGGCTGTCGATCGTCGGCCGGAATTTATTAAGGCCGAGATATTGCGGCCCACCAGAGGAGACACTTACATCGTCATGACGCATTGGCAGGACAAAGACTCATTTCTTCAATGGACCAAGAGCGAGGAATATATGGAGGGACATACCCGGGTTGGGGATTTCCGCAGCGCCGACGGCAAGATGAGGATATCATCGCAGGTAGAAATGTATGAGGTTTTTGCGGAATAGACTTTTTTGCGCCAGCACGGAGTCTATCCGGACTAAATCCTGGCGCGGACATAAGCTATAAATCCGCAATGTCCGAATAATCGGCAGGATTATCGAATTCGATCTCATTTACATCGAAATGTTCCGGGTCGTAATCTTCGAAATTCTCCATGAACTCCCTTTTACCATCACAGATTTCCTGATAACCCCAGGGGCCGCCGCAATCCTCCGGCGGGCAGGCGCGAGCGCCGGCGATACATCGAGGATATTTCGCCTCCTTCTCCGCGGGGAGGATTTTTTCCAGGGTTATCTTGTGCTCCCAGCCATCACCAAAATCATAGTCATATTCAGCATATTTCCGTCCGACTGAAAACCATTTGCTGATTTTCGTTTCCCGTTCAGGAACAATTTTGAGGTCACTGGCGAATTCCTCATCAGGATCGGCGACGAAAATTCTGTCTTTGGTGAGCGGGTCGAGTAATGTAAATTGGTGCAGATGGTAGCCGCTCCATCCCATGGCGTTCTGATGGCGACATGCAAATCCCAGAATGTGTAATTTCCCGGCACCTGGATTCGTCGCCAAATAAGTGGATTTATATCTTTCAATGTGATTTTAAACTGATAGGCCTGAGAGAAATCCCTCATTGAGCTTGGAAATTTCAATTTGGTTATGCGTGTTTTGCCGGGAGATTTCTTTTTCATAATCCTGCCTCTGCGATCAAATATGATCTCAGGGGTCATTCAGAAGCCGGAGATTATATACGGCCATCTTTTATCGCTAATAAGCACATTACATGGAATGGAACATCAAGCCTTTTGCCGAAAGCTCTTGGATTAGTTCGCCTTTAATACTTTCAGTCCTGTGGATTGCGCGATTATATCGAAGTCACTATCCTTATGAAGAATAGCCAAGTCATTTTCAAGGCAGATGGCTTCGATAATGCAATCAATCGTCCTTCTGACTGTCTTGCCCTTTTTTCTGCATTTCCGATAAATTTGAGCAGCGCTAATGTAAGTCTCAATGCCTTTGGGCTTATAAATCGGGAATTCCCGAAGGAGTCCTTTTAGACTCCGAAATTCGCTTTCATTCTTGACGCCTTGCAAGCATTCCGTAAGAATAATCTCGGAAATGGATATATCCTCCTTGTTTTCAATCAGCGTATGCAGAATCAATCGTTCCGGGGAATCTGTGCCCCTGAGGAAATCAATCCAGACGCTTGTATCCACGAGTATCATGTCCTGCTCTTTCGCATCTCGTCGAGGTTACCGGCCCATTTCACCTTGCCCTCCAGCTTAAGAATTTTTTTTCTTTTAGCCTTGCGCACAAGTTCGCCGAGTGCAAAATTCAATAGTTGCTTCTTGGTATCTATGCGGGTGAGCTTCATGGCCTCGCTCACGAGCTTCTCGTCAAGTTCGACGTTTGTCCTGTGCATCATAAAACCTCCTATGTTTCCAATACACAAAATATGGCAATTTTATGTGTATGGCAAGGCTTTTTTTCAATTGAAGCCGAGGGGTTATGTTGAACCAATAACAGAGCCGTAGGTAGGGGCGCCAGGACGTCCGGTAATCGCCTTACGTTCTGATGCATAAGGAAATGTGGATAATAAAATGCCGCCGGGCCCTTTTCAGAATCCGGCGGTTGATTTCGCCTAATATTGCCCGAGCGTGTGCTCTAATCCCTCTTTGGGGTAGATATCGAGTTCCAGCATCCATTCTTTGAGCTTGGCGACACGCGTTTTGGCGTCGGTGGGCAGGTCGAACGGTCGCCCGCGCCCGTCGAGGATGATGCCAACCACACCGCCGGAGAGCTCGGCAGTCACGGGGGCGCCCTTGCCATGGCCGAGGTCGTATCCGCGAGCCGGGTTCAATGTCGCCTTGGCCTTGAGCGGCAGACTGTCGGGGCCGATACCCAGCTCGAATTTCTTCATCTGGCCGAAAAGGAGCTTGCCCGATTCGACTTTGCCGTCGGGAAATTCGATTTTGTAATCCATCAGCTCCCGGCCCTCTTTGGCGCCCTCGCCGGCCGGGGCCACGCAACATCCCAGGTGAATAAGGCAGTCCTTGTTGAAGACCTCGGTGGCCGCCTTGCCGTGGACCGCGGTAAGCACGCCGAGTTGGGGCATCATGAAGATTGAATCGACAGCCAGGCGGGTAACACCCTCGGGCTGGAAGGCATCTATCATCATCAAGGCCGCTTGTTGGCGGCGCGGGGCGTGAGAGAGGACACCGCCCGAACCGATCAGGATATCGAGCGTCATCATGTTGACAATCGTACCGCCGGAAGCGCCCTGATCGAAAGCATCGGCAATGGTGCGCTGTTGCTGGACACCCTTGAGCTCGGTGGCGAACGATTTATGCTGAATGAAGGCCAGCCGCAGGGCCTCCTTGGCAATGGCCTGCTCGAAAATAAGCTCTTCAAGCATCTGCGGGATAGTCGTGGGCCGAATCATTTTATTCTTGACGCGGTTTCTCAGGTCGCGCTCGTCCATATCGAACGGCACCCAGCGCATGACATTGGGAAGCGTAGCCTCGGCAAAAACGTTGGAGACAGAATAGCTCATGCCGAGGTTGGCCGAGACTGTGCGGTTGAAAACGCCCTCGGGTTTGCCCTCGGGACGGAACACCGAGAAAACGTCGGTGGTAGCGCCACCGATATCTACGCCAACCGCCTCGATCTTCATTTCATCGGCCACGCGCTTGATGATAAGGCCGACCGCGCCCGGGGTCGGCATGATGGGGGCGTCGGTCCATTCCATCAAATTGCGGTAGCCCGGGGCCTGAGCCATGACATGCTCCATGAAGAGGTCATGGATCTTTTCGCGGGCGGGCAGCAGGTTCTCGCGCTCGAGCACGGGGCGAAGATTATCGACAATGTCGAGGTCGACCTTTTTTTCGAGCGATTCTCTAATAGCCCCGCGGGCTTCTTTATTGCCGGCATAAATAATCGGAAGCTTATAACCCGAGCCGAGACGCGGCCGGGGATCGGCCGCTGCAATTAGCTCCGCCAACTCCACGACGTGCGTGGTGGTGCCGCCGTCGATACCGCCTGAAAGGAGAATCATATCGGGGCGAAGGTGCCGGATGCGTTCGATCTGCTGGTGCGGCAGGCGCTTGTCGTTGGAGGCGATAACGTCCATGACGATAGCACCGGCGCCCAGGGCGGCGCGCTCGGCCGATTCGGCGGTCATGGAACGGACCACGCCGGCCACCATCATCTGCAGGCCGCCGCCGGCCGACGATGTGGAGACATATATATCGGTACCGATCTTTTTGCCGTTTTCATCGCGACGAGGCCTAATGATTTTATCATGCTCATCGAGAATCTTGCGGCCGGACAGTTCCTCGACCTCGGCGATAGCGTTGAGGACACCCATGGTGACATCCTCGAACGGAGCCTCGACCGTGGTGGGAGCCTCGCCGCGGACGATAAGGCGATATTCGCCCCTTCGACCCTGCTCAGGGTCTTCGACCTCGTGGTATTCAATCAGGATAGCCTTGGTTGTGGTCGAGCCGCAATCCGTGGCCAGGATTACTTTGATATCTTCAGGCTTCAAATCCTTCATCTTCAGTCCTCATTATCTGTAGCATCCAAGGGGCCCACTTGGGCCGCCCAATTTTCCGGTGCACTATATTTCATTAAAGAATAATAATTTACGAAAGGGGGCCCGGTTGTCAACAGTAAATTGCCGCGAGCCCGCATATGCGACGCAAAGCATGTTTGATGAGTGACCAGCACATTTATGCATTGACTTTATTATAAAGATGATATAATTTATTATCTGTATAGTAATCTGCCTCAAATTGGACCGCGAACGGCCGGAGGAGCTTATGAGACGGCTCGGGTGGTTGTTGTTGCTCATCCTTTTCACCTTTGCCAAATTGGCATCCGCTCAAGATACGCTAACAATACGCCAGATTCAGGAGGTCCCGCCGGGGGGTGATATCTCGCCATACGACGGCCAGACTGTTGTCACGGGCGGGGTGATCACGGTCGGCACCGGGGTATTTTATATAGGCGCGGGAGTCACGTTCTACATGGAAGATCCCGGCGGGGGGATTTTTTCGGGAATCAACGTTTATAGCGCTGACGGTGTCGGTTTTCCGTATCTAGTCCCGGGTGATTCCGTGATTTGTCAGGGCACGATAATGGACAACGGCATGACCAGCATCGCGACCTGGCCGGATGCGATTGAGGTGAGATCGTCGGTTTCCGCCCTCGAACCGTTGACGATCACCGCGGCCGATATCGATTCGGCCGGCGGCAACGACTCGCTGGCCGAGCGGTATGAAAGCGTTTTCGCGCGAATCAACAACCTCACGGTCGATTCCACCGTGCGATATGCGGTCACCAGTTTCTGGTTCTGCCACGATAACACCGGGCATTGCATCATCAAGGAAACGTCCGATTCGATACCCAACTCATTCGTTCCCGCCTCGGGTACGACATTCGATTTTATTCAGGGAATCGTCGCCCAGTCCTCGGGGCATTTCCTTCTTTTGCCGCGATATTTGAGGGACGATCGCCTGCAGGGCTCGTTGGCGTTTGGGGAGGTCCGCGTGAATCCGCCCTATCCCACCTCCCAAGATAGCATCGATATCAAGGTTCGCATCACAGGAGACGTCGAATCCGTTCGCCTCCGTTATTTGGCCGGAGATAGCTTAGTTGAAACCCCGATGCAACTTTCTCCCCCCGATGAGTATTTCCGCGTAATCGGGCCATTCCCTGACAACGCACGTATAGATTTTTACATTATGGCGATCGACAGCCTCGGGATATTCTATTACTTTCCGAGCGAGGCACCTTATGCGTTTTATTCGATTTTTATCGACGACGACGCTGGGGCCGGACGCTGCCATTATATCGCCGGCGATCTAAACGGGAATATTCAGGTTAATGGCATTGACATCGTTAAGGGCGTGGCCTTTTTGAAAGGCTTGGGCGGCCCGCCGGCCTACCCATGCTACTGCGACACCTCCGAATGGTATTATATCGCCGGCGACGTAAACGCTTCACAATCGTTCAGCGGGGTCGACATCACCTACATGGTGGGCTATTTCAAGGGCGGGCCGGGATTTCTGCCGCAGGCTCGCTGCCCGTCGGGCGCGACGCCACCGTACGCCCTCATCAAGGGGACAATTTCGTGGCCCGGCCACGCCCTGTCAGATCGTATGTATGTTTATGCCGACTCGCTGGATAATCTGACGGATTTCATCCCCTTCTCCCGGAATCTCGGCCATTTTTCGAACAGCAAATTCGAATTGTTGATATCGAACGTGCAAGGACCCCGGGCCATCGGCATCCACGCGCACGACGATCTCGACGCCGACGACTCCTGGATTCCGGATAGCGGTGAGGGCTGGGGATTCTACGACGCCAATGGAAACGGGATGCGGGACCAGGGCGATATCATCATCTTGGGCCCGGGCCAAGTGATCGAGGGGATCGAAATCACGTTATCGCCTTGTCAGGCCGGTAGGTAATCTGTTTTCCTAAAAATTACTCGCTTGTTTAATCAGGAATACGGGCTTATTTTCATAGCGGGTATGGGGCAAGTTAGAAAATTAATATTCATTCCGCTGTTCGTTGCCATTTTAGTGTGCCAAATGGCGGCTTATGCCCTTGCCTATCGCACCGAGCATGTCGTCGTCGTCCTGATCGATGGGGTGCGATATACGGAATCGTTGGGCGACACCACCGGTACGTATTGCCCTCGCCTGACCGCGCTGGCCGAATATGCGGTGGTGCACGATTCGGTGTTCAACGACAGCGTAACCACGACACGGTATGGCATCCCGGCCACCTGGATGGGGCGTTTCCATGTGCTTCAGGACACAGTCTATCAGGGAAACAACGTCGAGTTCAGCCGCTGGCCGACATTCTGGGAATACGCCCGTCACGATCTGGCATTGCCTCAAAGTAAGGCAATCTATGTAACGCCCGATTATGGCTCGGGTACCTGGTTGCCCTCGTTTTATCCGGGATACGGGCCTGCATACTGGCCGCGGTTCGCCCAACCGCCGACCTCCGATAATAACAACCAGGCCGATTTTGATTCCGCAGTGGTATCTTTAAGGCGGGATCATCCTGCTGTAAGCTATATCTATTTACCCGATACTGACCACGCCGGTCACAGCGGTATCTGGGCCGATTATATCGCCAAGATCAGGCAGGCCGATTCGCTGACTAACGAGATTTGGAATACACTCCAGAGCGATACGGTCATGGCCTGGAAAACCACAATGTTTGTCACCAACGACCACGGCCGTCATGATGACGCCCACGGCGGATTTCAGGGGCACGGTGATAGCTGCATGGGATGCCGGCATGTCATGATGTTTGCGATCGGGCCGGATTTCAAGAGGGACGTGAGGTTGGCCGCGCCGCGGGGCTCGATACGCGATATCGCCAGGACGTCCGGAGAACTTCTGGGATTCTCCGCGCCGCTTTCGGCAGGACGCGTGATGACGGAGCTGTTTGCGCCGCCGTGTGATTATATTCCAGGCGATGTCAACAGCAACGGCTGGGTGAATGGTATCGACGTGACCTTTTTCGTGGCCTACCTCAAAGGGATCGGCTCACCCCCATACGATTCGTGCGATATCGGGCAAGGCCCGTTTTATGTATCGGCCGATGCCAACGGCGATTGCAGCGTCAACGGTATCGATGTAATTTATATGGTGAATTACTTTAAGGGCGGGCCGGAGATATTGTATTGCCCGGATTATTCGCCGGGGAGATAAAAAAAGTGGCAGGCCTGACCCCGCACTCGCCCTAATGGGCTCGGCAGGGGCAAGGGACCTGACACCACTCAGGAAAGAGGCGCGGTAGACCCTATGAGGCGGGTAAACCGTGCCTTTATAACATTCCGCATTTCTTCAGCAGTCGTGATTGGCGGCGCCGGAGAGATTCAGATACGCTTCGGTATCTGGATTCGGAGATGAATTGGCGTTCGAATTCCATGGTGCGGAGCGCCAGGTTAGTGATTTGAAGCGCCGTTTTTGAATCCTTTATGCGATGTTCATAATGTTTGGCCAATTCCACGTGCGGGAAATGCCCAAATCGTCCGGTTTTCCGCATCTTTTCCCAGATCGCAGTCGCGGTCTCCCAGTCCCTGAGCTTTTTGGCGGCGCGACATCGAAGCATGTAAAATTCATCGATTGCCTCATCGCTGGCGAATTGGGGCTTTACGCTGGATAGCAACTCAAGCGTCCTTTGCGTGTTCCCGGAGCGATAGTAGATATGCCCCAGAGCCAAAAGCAAGAGGTCATCCTCGCAAGAGTTGGCCAAGGCGAGATCGACTCTATGGAGCGTCTCCTGTGCCAGGAGGTAGAGCCCGACGATATCGTCGCGGTTATGGTTTAAGATCGGCAGGAGGACGTTGTCATCACGATGCTGGAGATAGTCGAAATATATGCGCGGAATCAGGTGCCGAGGAACATCCTCGGTACGCTCCAATCCAAGCAGTTTTTCCTCGAGGTAGGTCAGGTTAAGGCTGGGAAAATGCCTTTTGTAGAGTTTTCGGCAGGAGTGCATGAAATCGAGGTGAATGTGATTGGAGAACGGCATCTCCATGCGGTTGATACGGAAGCGCGTTCGCAGGAGCGGCAGATCGAAAGTCTTGCCGTTATAGGTGAGAATCGAACCAGTGCTGTCAAGGTCTGATGCAAAAGCGGCAAGTTGTGCCGGCTCCTCGATGAAATCCCGCAGTATGTACTGGCGCACGACGAATTGCTCGCCGATCCATTTGCCGATACCGATGATGAACGGATATGTCCCGGTGCCACCGGCCAGGCCGGTGGTTTCTGTATCGACCACGGCAGAGCTTAGGAAATCGAACCCGTCTCTGAAACAACAGGGATCCAATATCTCGAGCGCATCAGAACGGATTCCTCGCATAAGCTCGACTCTCCCGTGGAGGTAGCCGAGGTCATAGGATGTTTCTATCATCCAGATCGGGCCATGGGATGTTTCCTTGATCGAGCCGGCCGGGGGAATCTTGAATAAATCGGGTTTGGTGGAACGGGGGTTTTCGAGGTGCCGCCTCAGGGCTTCATACAGACGACGCTCGAGATCCATACTAATTCAATACCACAGCCTCAATTTTAGATATAACCAGCGGATGCGTTTCGATCTCATATCGATCCTGGAGGGCTTTCATGGCTGCCTCGGAACCGAGTTTCCCGAGAGCCTTGGCCGCGAATGCCCGGGCATAGGGATCATCGGAATTGACAATTTTGACGAGCGGTTCCAGAAACCTGGGATCGGCAAGATTCCCGGCGATTTCGATAAGCTGGTAATAAGCCAGCGTGTCCCCCGGCAACTTGAGGGCATCGACAATGAGCCTGACCGCCGGTTTTCCGATATTGGAGAGCGCCAGGGCCGCCGAATAGCGGACTCCATAGTATTTGTCCGAAAGGGCCTTTATGAGGGGTATGACATTGCTGGAGTCCTTGAAATTAGAGAGGGCTACCGCGGCCGAGGTGCGGACGAGGTAATCCTGATCGCGCAAGGCCTCCCGCATTTTGGGAATGGCGCGTTTGTGGCCGACCTTACCCAGGGCTGAGATGACCCCCGCCCTCATGCGAAAATCGTCGTCATCGATATATTTAAGAAGGCCCTCGACCGAGCTTGAGTCTTTGAGCTCGCCGAGTATTCGCACGGCAAGCCGCCTCCTGTAAACATTCTCGGAACCTAAAACATCGACCAACTGTGGCACGGCCGGCGGACCAATAAGCTTAAAAACATCCTCCAAGGCCTGCATTTCCCGGGCGTCCTGGGTTCTCATTTTTTCCACGAGGCGAGGGACTGCGCTGGCCCCCATCCTGCCCAGGGCTTCCTTGGAAGGCTGAACCAGGTCGGCGTAATAGACATTGATGCTGGAGGCCCGCACGAAAAGCGAATCGACGGCGATGTTAATCGAATCGGCACCAGTTTGGGCGGCTGCCGTCGAAACCAGCAGAGTAAGAAATATCATCGTAAAGTATTTCATTGATCTATTCCTATCCCCCACTTTGAATCGCTCCACCATGTCGAATCACGGCCGACACCACCAGCGTAACCATCGCGCCCACCTAAATCAATAAATATGCCGATGGAACCGTAGTCGCGTCTCGGTTGACCGAATCCCTGGGTATTTTGATCGGACCGCACGACATAGGCGTCAGCGCCCCTGATGTCGGCCAGGAATCCGAGGCCATTGGCCGATCCAGCAGCCTGGGACAAGTCATAAGCGTTGTACGAATCGTTGCCCTCGAGATCGACCAGCAATCCAGCGGCGCGGTCATGGCCGCATCCCTGGGAAACGCCTTTGGCCGAGTAAACATCATCGCCGGTAGCATCGAATAAGATGCCTACGGACATGTGAGTGGCGGCACCCTGAGCATATTGGAAAGATAAATACTGGTCATTGCCGGCACTGTCTGACAGGACTCCCAGGCCATACCAGTACGATGATCCCTGGCCAAAAATGTCCGAAATGTAAGCATCATTTCCGGCTTTATCTATGAGCAGGCCTATGCCTCCCGACATCTTGGGACGAATGCCGTACGCAAAACCCTGCGACAGCGATATATAGTGATCCTTGTAGCGAAGGATATCTTTATATCGACCACCGGCGATATAGGTATCATTGCCGGCATGGTCCCACAGAATCCCAACTCCATCGACAAAACCGAAGCCGTGAGCGAAAAGCGCCGCCTGATAGGTATCGTTTCCGGCATCGTCCCGCAATATGCCGACACCAAAACATCCAGCGCCCTGGGTGAATGTGTCACCGTAATAGCGATCGTTACCGGCCTTGTCCCAGAGCACGCTGACGCCGAACAGCCCGGCTCCCAAAGAGTATGATCCGCCCGCATAGAGGTCATCACCCTCGAAATCGACTATCATACTACCGCCGAAAAATAACGGGCTGATCCTGTCTTTCGGAAACGAATATGAGTCGTTGCCCGATAAATCGATTATATATATTTGGTGACCCACTCCCGGGAATCTGAGGTCATAAGTATCGTCTCCCCCCGGATCGATAATGATGAAGAAGTCGCCCTCGTATTTATTGGAGGAGGTATCGCCAATGACAATATCACCATAATCGGTAGGAAGAGTCAAATTATAGGCTGACGACGGAACTGACGGCGGCCTGGCAAGAGAGGAATCGAGCAGGCTGATAAACTCATCGACTATTTTCCCGCGACCGCGGCTGTTTTCCGCCAATTTGACAAGCCGTTCGGCCCAGCGGTCCTCGTACTGGGCGATACTATCGAGCTGATCGACAGTCTTGAATTCGTCCTCAACATTCTCCTCGAGCAGCAACGTGAATCCCTCCATAAGCGAATCCCTCTGGAATCTGGAATAGCCGGAGAAACCCGGCCAGTTGTCGGGGTCCACGCCCCGGGCCAGATAAAGCAGACCCTTCAATAGAGAGGAAATATCCCGACCGAGCAGAGTATCCGCCCGCTCGAACAGCCGACTATCCTTCTCGATGATTTTGGAATTTTGGGCGCGCTTGACCTCAGAGCTCTTATTGCCCAGGAGACCTTTGATTTTGAAATCAACCAGCCTTTCGAAAGACAAGGTGGAGTCGGCATAATCGATAATTTTAAGGGGTTCTTTCATGTAGGCGTTAACGATTGGAAGGCGATAAGGATCTTCCTCGAGGTAATCGCCCCTGAAGGTCAGATCACCGCGATTCATCTTTAGGGACGAAAGGCCCATGTCAATGGCGCGCTGAAGAGAATCGAGGGCCTGGAATGAATCAGGCGCCGCTGTCTGACCGCTGCAGATAGCAGCAAGGAACAGGATTATCGTGGTTATTTTATAAATCATGCGGCCATTATAAAGGGAATGTCAATTGCAGTCAACATCTAACAGCGCCGGCCCCGCCATTGCGGCTCCCCCCTGAAAGGGGGGAGGGCAATCGCCGCGTCGGCAACAAAAATGGCTATTTTCATGGCGATGTTTAATGCTTGGCTCTGCGTAATTGCAGTGAAGCGATTGCCGCTCCGCCGCAGGCGGCCGCAATGGCGGGGCCGGCGTCGTTAATAAAGGCCGTACTTGCTGATACGATCGCGAAGCGTGTTCCGCGAGATACCCAGAAGCTCAGAGGCCTTGACTTGATTGGAGCTCGTGAAACGCAGAACTGCAGAGATTAAGGCCTTTTCGAACCCGGATTGCAGATGATGATATATGTGGCTCCCTGAGATGCTCATGATCTTCTCGAAATTTGGGGTGAGGACCTCGGAAAACATCCTGGCATAATCGGCCTCGATCTGCTCCAGGTCGATTCTGACGGTTTCGCGATGCTCCGAGAGGACCGGGAATTCCTCGGGCAGAAGAATATCGCCTTTGGCCATAACGACCGCGGTATGGATATTGTTCTCGAGCTCCCTGACATTACCCGGCCAGGAGTATTTTAATAGTCCATCCAGGGCAGTCTTGGAGATATTGGTGATCGCCTTTCCGGTTTCCTTCGAATAGACCTGAATAAAATGGTCAATGAGAAGAGGGATATCGGAGCGCCTTTCTCTTAGGGGAGGCAGATAGATAGAGACGACTTTAAGCCTGTAGTAGAGATCGACCCTGAATTTTCCCTCCTTTATGAGATTAACAAGCGACTTATTGGTCGCGGCGATCATGCGAACATCGACTTTTATTGTCTCGGTGCCGCCGACACGCTCGAACTCCTGCTCCTGAAGCACGCGCAGAACTTTCGACTGGGTAAGGGGTGACATATCGGCAATCTCATCGAGGAGAATGGTGCCCCCGCTGCAAACCTCGAATTTCCCCAGCTTTCGAGTATATGCCCCTGTGAATGATCCCTTCTCGTGCCCGAAAAGCTCCGACTCGAGAAGCGCCTCCGGCAGGGCGGCGCAATTGACCGACAGGAACGGCTTGTCCTTGCGAAGCGAATTTTTGTATATCGAGCGAGCTACCAATTCCTTGCCTGTGCCCGATTCGCCAGAGATGAGTATGGCGGCATCTGTGGCGGCTACCTGCCCTATGATCTTGGCGATCTCAACCATCTCGGATGAGCGGCCGATGATATCGCCGGGAATAATGCCGGGTTCGCGAGAAAAGGTCTCCAGGCCGCGCAGGTGGCTCGACTTTTTCATGACGCGGTTTACCAGAGTGGAGATCTTGTCTAGATTGAAGGGCTTGGTGACGAATTCATAGGCGCCGAGCTTCATGGCCTCGATGGCGGCCTCGGTGGAAACAAAACCGGTCATGATAATGACGGGCAGGTTGGCGTTCTTCTCTTTAATCTTGCTGAGCAATTCGAGCCCGGAATAATCCGGAAGATTGACATCGAGCATGACCAGAGAAAGGTCCGGATCGGCTGCCTTGAGAAGAGCCTCGGCGCCATTGGTGGCCACCTCCATGCTATAATCGAAATTGCCCAGGCATTCGCCGAGCGCCGTAATTATCTGTGGGTCATCATCGACCACCAACACCGATTTTTTATCCATAATTCCCAAGCAAACCCCCTATTTCGAGACACGAAGAGCGCGAAGACTCTAATGCATGGTCGCCTATAATTTAAATCGGCAGGATATGGGTAAAATTTACCGCCTCGATTCGACTCGGATATATTAATTTGGAGGGATATCCCGAAAACGGTCGGCGCGGCAGAACGTTGACACCCTCAATGACTTGCAGGGTTTCTCTAAAACCGCCTGGTCAACCTGAGGGTGATCGAGTTGGATCTGTAGTTTAGCTTCCTTTCCAATTCGACGGTCGTCTGCGAGACTCGGCCGGGATGGGGATAAATATCGGGCAAATTGGCCTTTTTCTGAACGAAGCCGTACTCGATCGTGCCTCTTGCCTGAAATGGCAGCCTGACGGATATTCCGGCTTTGGCGTAATAGTTGAAATCCTCGCGGCCGAAGTAGAAAATCTGAGGGTACCGATCGTTTTGATACTTGATATTCCGAATCTCGAAAGAGCCAAATAACTCCGGCCGCGTTGCGGAGAGGATGCTCATATAATGCCTGGCCCCGAATACAATATTCCAGGAATCATAGGACACATCCAGAACAGTATCGGCCATATCGGCGCCGCTGGCTGATGCTCTCTCGAATCCATATGTAGCCGAGAATCCGATTGGATTGGCGGGACGCCATACGCCCCCCAGCTCGAACCCATGCCCATTCAGATTACGATATCTAAATTCCGAATTGAATGACTTATGCTGGAATTTGTAGGCGGCCGTGGCGCTCAGCCTCTTGGTAATGTCATAGCCGGCTTCCACCGCGATCATATGCTTGGCAAACTTGGCCTCGGCATAAATGGCGGCCCCGATATCGTCGGTGCCAACCTGGTAATTGCGATAATAGTATCTCGGGATCAAGACATAGGAGATCTCGCCGTAAAGCCTGGGGGAAAGATATTGTCTGGCGCTCAAGGATACTCGACTATAGCGGCGAACGTCGTTGGAGGCGTAGGCATAATAGCCGAATCCAAGGTCTATCCATACCGGGTGACCTCCGAGAAATTTGCCTGTAAACCGGGGATTTATGCGGGGGATGAATATCCAATCATCCTTCGATTTTATTGAAAACCTGCCCTGAGTTGCGCTGCTATCGAACAGATCGAGGTCGGCATCGGAGTAATTGATGATGTTATCATCATACGTGATACTCAGGCCGGCATCAATAACGATCGACCGCTCTGCGGATGAACTAGGCCGCGCTTTTTTCTTCTTGGGCTTGGCATCGACTGCTGCGGCAAACAGCAGAGCTATCGAAAGAAAGGATGCTACCGCTATTTTGAATGCGTGCTTGGGATGGGCCGCCATCATTGAACCATTCCAAGACCGACTTTTCTTATCTGGAATCTCACGGCGAGGTTTGGCGAGGCTGAGTTGATTTTTCGAACCTCGTATTGATGTCTTCCGGCGGGAACATCAAAAGCGAACGTATGAAGCCTGGATGGCATGATATCGCCAATTTCCTTAAATGTCAGGTCTTGTGCCAGCTTGGCCACGCCTGCAAACCTGGCCGCCTCCATATTCTTGTCGAACAGGCCCACCGAGAATTTGGCATTTCCTTTCATATCCTGGCTGAAATTGGCCCGGCAGTAAATACGGAGCCTGGTGGGGCCAACGACTGTCAGAGTCACCCCGCCGGCGTTATCAACCAGATAATAGGACGTATTTTTCTGGCCGGCCACAAGCGTGACTTGTATCTTAAAATCGCTGGGCGTAAAAGTGCTATACTCAGCCTTCTTGATTATTTTCTTTTCCTGGTAAAAACGGGCGTAGAAGGTGCCGAACTTATCCGATGTTACCCATAGCCTATAGGCGTGCTTGCCCTTGGGAACTTTAATGACCACGGTGCGGGCGATCCCAATTTTCTCCATCTGCGAATTGAGCGTTATCGCGGACGTTCTGGTCGAGGCCTTTCTTCCGGCTATGAGTTTATCGCCTTCCCAGACCTCAATCTTATACTCACCCTCCTTGACAATCGGCAGGAGCTCGGCCCGGGTACGGATTTTGACTATGGTCGGCCCAACAGCTTCGAATCCAAAAGAAGCGCCCTTCTTGATAGCGAAATATTTAAACTGTTTTTCCCCGGATTTCAAAAATACGCTTTCCGTCGCCCCGGATGGCCTGAAAACGCGGTATTGGGTCTTGGCGCCGAATGCAATTCCGGACAGCAGCACAGAAAAAGCCAATAGGAACAATCCTGCTTTTTTCATTTTATAGCTCCCAGTCGTCTTCCCTCCTCGGAGGAAATAGGATTTTGGTTTGTCTCTTAATATAGTACTTTATATCAATTCTGATAAACGCCACCACGATAATCACCAGAAGCAGGGTGTAAATTATGGTCGAGGATATCGAATACTCATCCCTGAAAAACACAGGGTCCTCACCCACGACCGGCGACGGCGTTATCTCCATCGGCAGGCCATATTCCTGCGCGATATCAGTCAACCTGAGAATGTGAATGATTGGCATCCTGCGGTCGGCCATGATATTTATGACTCCTCTGGCCGGGAAATTCACGTTATACAGGTAGAAATTTACGCCGGAGGGGATCAACTTGCCATTCTGAGACGATCCCAGCGAGGCCAGGCCTCCCCCGATGTTGACGTAAGCTCTATAAGGTTGTCCTTTGCTGTGCCTATCGTAAATCTCCATGCGGCGATCGATATTTTGATGCAAGGAGCCGCCCGCCTCCATGATATTTTCAAGATTGCCAGTGAAGATCAATTCCACGCCGTTGCGTTTGATTGTATCCAGAAGCAACTGGCGGCCGGTAAGCGATAACCCCCGACCGTTATCGGAGCCACCGCCCAAGGACGCAGCCACCGAACGATACCGGATGAGCTTGGAATCGAACAGAATTTTCTCCATATCGAGCCAGGTAAAATCGGGGTGGTTGGCGCCCCATGTCGACGAGCCCTCGGATGAAATCACGATTGGGGTGATGCCCATGACCTCGCAGGCGCTATAAAGCGCCACGTTGGCTCCCGGCAACGACCCGGTAATGCCGACGGCTATCCTGTCGCCGTTCCTCAAGCCACATTCCTTGAACATCTGAATCAAGGCCGCCGCGAAATTGGGATTGGTCGCGATAAGCTTGCTTCGCAATTCGCCCAAATCGGTGGTAATAAGTGTATTTTGCTCGCCTATCAGTCCCGAGCCGTTGGGATCATTTTCAAAATCTATGGCGATACCGCGCCGCTTCATCTCCTGCCTTATGGCATCCTGGCACCTTTGCGCCAGTGTCGCCGCCCGGACCTTCATATCCCAGTAAGGGGCCTGCTTTTTCGTGCGGGTACCCTCGGCCAGGAAGAATATCAAGATTGATATGATGGCCAGCGCCACCAGAAGCCTGGTAGATGGATTTACGGCACGCGGCCTCACGCGATCACCCTGCCACCAGTGAATATCATGAGAAGCAGACGCACCAGAACCGCCGCCACTATCATAGTGCTGAGGGTTTGAACGACACCCTGCCTTTCCATCCAGTTGGCGATCAGGCCCGGAATGATAAAGCCGACAGCCTGGAATTCGAGGGTTTGGCCCTCTGCTATATTAAAAATAAAAAATTCACGCGACACCCAGCCGATCAGGAAGCCGATGAGAATAACCAGGACCGTCCGGCGACGACCGTAGATGAACATATAATTCGAAAGTAATTTAATCAGGAGAAACGTGAAGATGCTGACCAGGATCGTTCCGGCAATTCGCGATGGTTCGTGAAACATCATGGCCATGTAGCCCGGCACAACCATGCCACCAGCCGCCAGTCCCAGGGTCTCGGAGAATATGATGCTGACAACCAGCCCCAGGCCGATGGCCTGCATCATGAATAGTTCAAACAAGCTCGGTCCCTCTCTCTTTGAAATAATTCACGATCTCCTCACCGAATCCCACAATATTCCCAATGCCTAATACCAGCGATTTCTCCGTTGTGAGATTGAGTATGCTGTTGAAAATGGCCTCAAGTGGCCGCCCCCCCAAATCGGAAATTTTATTGTGCGGCAGTCCGCACGCGATCGCCTTGGAAACCAGGGCGTGAGTGTATTCGCCGCTTATGATGAAATAGTCGGCGTCAAGATCCGAGGCTATGAACTCTCCCAATTGCTCGGCTCTTTGAATTCGGTCCCTGCGGGAGTTCACCAAGACTATCAGAACCTTCCCCGGCTCGTGGTGAATCTTAAGCATCTCCCATATCACCTTGTAACTGTCGGGGTCGTTGGCCGCGAAGGCATTGACGAATTCTATCGTCTTGGATTGGGTCACGATTTTGAACCTTCGCAAGACCCCGGGATCGGGATTGGCCTGCTGCATGCCCCTGATAGCATCTTCACGTTTCACACCGAGGTGCTGGCAAACCGCCAGGGCTACGGCCACGTTATCCTTGTGCTCAAGATAGCAAAAGCCCTTCATTTCGTTATCGCCTATGCAAGAGCAATCGACTCTATGCAAGGTGGTATGCCTCATCTTGGCCCGAGCCTCAAGAATATCGATGTGGTTTTTCTCCGCTGTGAAAAGATGGCCTTCATAGGGGATGGTATTGGCCAGCGATGCAGCCACATGTTCCATAGTCGGCCCCATTTCGTCAAGATGGTCGCTACGGACGTTGGTAATGACGCCAATATGCGAACGTATGAATTGATCCTCGAGAATCTCCTGCAATCGGGGCTGTACTCCCATGCATTCGGTAATGAAAAATTCGGCTTTTTGGCGGGCCGCCTCGGCCACTATCTTCTTCTGCTCTATAATGTTGGGCTTGCCAAGCCGCAGCACTGGAACCTCACTTCCGTCAACAAATAACATTCGAGGTTTAGTTCCCGTAGTTTTGGCGAAGACCTGGTGGCCGCCGCCACGAAGTCCTCCGGTGATAAGACGGGTTACCGACGATTTCCCTCTCGTCCCGTTGACATGTATCCTTGTCTTGAGCAGCTTCAAATGATACTGATGGCTGCGAAATTCCCACAGGCCATAGAGAACTGATGATAAAACGAGAATTAAGATAACCCACATATAAAAAAAGCGCCCCCGCCATATACGAGGGTAATATATCGGCATGCGAATTGATTATCAAGCTAAAAAACGAAAATCGCGAGGCAACTGCTTGTCGCTGATAAAGATGAAAAATACTTTGAGCAAGCGCTGAATCGCTTCCTGCAGGGACTTAGCTAATTCATTCCCCGCATATCAGCAGATGTCATAATATGAAATATCGGGATATGTAAATTTAGCCCAATTAATCGTCAATCGAACAAGATCGGGCGATTATTTTGACTCCATCAACTCAAGCTCCAGATAGTACTGCCTGACCTCGGCAGATTTCGAAGTATCCGAAGAGATGCTGGTATAACCCCATGTAGATTGCGTCTCATTGGTGGGCAAAACTCTGCTCCCGTCCAATGACAACGAACTGAATCCGTAGTTAGATCCTTGGTACATGCCGTTAAAGCCGATTCGCGGCCTGTCATTAAGGCCGGCCAAAAGCCTTTGGCTTATAAACGAATCCTTCAAGTGATAAGAAGGATCGATGTCGGCCAGATAAGACGCGAAAACGGGGGCATAGGACCTTATCTCGGTTTCGAGGCGAGGGGCTCTCAATTGGGCTGCTTTAACTCCATGGAATTGACCAGCGAGATCTCTAATGATGACATTCACCGGAATGACTTTCGGGCGCGCTTGCCGCTTAACCTGCCGGACTGCTTCCCCAGTCTTAAAGGTGGTGGCCGGCTGTAACTCGCGGCTATCGACCTGAGACGAGAAACCGTTCTTGTCCTGGACGTTTGGCTGCGTCGCCGGGGCGGCCTGATTGTCGGCTGGGGCCGAGGAGATCGGCTGCTCGCTGACCGTCGCCGGCCCGCCGGCAATCGGAACCGGATTATCGAGGACCGATGTTCCGCGCCGAAGGATCAGTAAGGAGTAAGCGACGACAAACACCAGGGCGACTAACACCGATGCCATTCTGAACGCCGAATACCACGGCGCTCGGCGCCTTTGGACTATCGCGGCAGGCTCAATACTGCGGGCGGTGATTCGATTTCGCACCCTCACCGGAAAGGAATTCCAGTATTCTTTCTCGGGAGCCTCATCGATAATCTCCAGAGCGGCGGAATTAAGCTCCTCGAGTTCAGCCAATTGAATCTGGCACTCAAGGCATGTCTTGAGATGCTCCTCCAGCTGCTTGAAATCACGGGCGCCGTTGGGGCTGTCAAGGTAGAATTGGAGTATCTTTTTGTATCTGCAATCAGCCATCGTTATTATCTCTTTCTGCCTCGGCCGCCTTAAGGGCGCCTTTCAATTTCTGCCGCGCCCTGAAAATACGCGACATGACTGTCCCTATTGAACATTCCATGACCTCGGCAATCTGGTCATACGACATATTATCATACGTCTTTAATATGAATGCGGATCGCTGCTCGGGAGGCAAAGTATCGAGGGCTTTTCGCACTATGCTGGCCTGCTCCGACGCTATCATCCGCTCCAATTGGTCAAGCCCGGTGGCCCCTTCGGGAAGAAGATCTATCTCGCGCAATTGGTCGGCGGAGACGGTATGGCGCTCCTTCTTGAGGAAATTGATCGAGAGATTGACGCAGATGCGATATATCCAGGTGTAAAAATTGTATCCCGGTTTGAAACTGCCGAGCGCCAGATAGGCTTTCACGAAACTCTCCTGCGCCAATTCGTCGGCGCTGTCGTGGTTTCTTGTCATGCGATAGGCAAGGTAATAAATCCGCTTCATATATTTTTCAACCAGCTTCTCGAAAGCCCGGCTATCGCCGTTTTGAGCCTTGTTAACCAGTTCCTGGTCCATCTGGTCCTGCGCGTTCTTATCGTGCCATCTATTTAATCTAAATACAATTTTGAATTCTCTATATTCCCATTAAATACGAGATAGAGGGCCACTATCAGCAACTCGATAACTCCGTCAGGCGAAAAACGGGCCGATTTAAGAGAATATTCCGCCTGAAAAAGATACGTAAGCCCCTTGGCGACAGAAGCTTCGCTTATGTTTCGGGAGCGGGTGTGGAATTCCTGTGTCCGCCGCCTGACCGCCGCCATATAATCTTCGTCGGGCTTCGGACGGACCAGTACCGGGCGTTTAGCCACCAGCCCAATGAGTTGTGATTGGCTCTTGGTCCCCAATGCCAAGTTTAGGGCGGTTAAATAGTTACGCAAGATGAATAATATTTGGAATTCGCTGATACCGGATGCGATCGCCTGGCGGGCGAACTCAAGGGCGCGCTCGATCTTGCCATCGAGGATCATTCCGGGAAGCTCATCGGGGGTTTCCACCCTATCGAATCCGCTGGCAAAGGCCAGATCCTTCTTCTCGATATTCGGCTTCTCCCCCACATACAATGATAGTTTCTCGACCTCGTTCTGAAGACGGTAAGGGTCAGTACCGAACATCTCGACTATGGCGCTGGTGGTATCAGGTGAAATCGTTTTGTTACGATCTGAGGCGAATTTCGTGACCAGCCCAAGAGCCTCCGCCGGCTCGTAAGTCGCATAATAATAGGCATGGGCCATTTCGCTGGTGACCTGGGGCCCCTTTTCCTCAGAGGCCAGCCTTTTGAAAAGCTTGGAACGCTTATCGATCTTGGGGGCATGAACGGTCATGGCCAGAACGGAGTAGGTAGGAATTTTGTCGAGGAAAGATTCGAGAAAGGCCTGACCGGCGGCGGTCAATTCATCGGCATCGGAAAGAATCACTACCCGAAGCGGGCTGATGACAGGTGGAGTCGAGACGGCGTTGACAATGTCAGGGGCCTCGTGCGCATTACCGTCAAACCGGTCAAGGTCGAAGGCCTCGCTTCCCGGCTTAATTATGGCATTGACAAGCGATGCCACCCGTTCGGCCAGCTTGTAGTCGTTTGGCCCGTAGAAGAGGTAATACCTCTTGATTTGCTTGATGATATCGTCTTTGGCCGGCATTCATGGTTCCTTATTACTGAAGGGTCACAGCCACCAGGGTCCTGCGGACAAGCTATGACACCCGATATATATTATATACGTCCCAATCGCAGCATAAAGACAATATAATATAAACCGCCGAAATAATGGCAATCGATTATATAAACAAGAAATGAGGATAGCGGGTTCTCTGCAGATTTGTCGCTCACGATATGACCGAGGTTCGCTTACATCGACAATGGGGGACCTCCATTGGTCCCCACATTCTTCTTTACAGGTCGCCTTAAATCGCTATATTGGGTGTTGGGATACCGTGGCAGATTTTGAGCTTTTGCCTGAGGATGGTGCAATTTGAAGGCGATGTTCGAAAAATATGCCGATGATTATGCCTGTTCCCGACCGGGGTATCCAGCCGAGATAAAGCATTTTCTCTTCGAGCACTTTTCCATAAACCCGGATTCCGTGATTGTCGATATTGCATGTGGCTCGGGCATTTTCACACAGCTTCTGACTTGCCGCCGGGATCCTGCGGACAAGCGCAAGCCGAATCTGGTGGCCGGAGTTGATCGCTCAAATGCGCTGCTCAGGGCCGGTGTCAAATTTTACGGCGATTATTGTTTTGAGCCGATCTGCGGATGCGGCGAGGTCATTCCGCTAAAAAGCGGGATCGGCGATCTGGTTACGGTTGCGCAGGGGTTTCATTGGATGCATCGCCAAAGATCGCTTTCGGAGATGGTGCGTGTCCTCAGGCCCGACGGCGGCATTGCGCTCCTCTGGTATCGCAGGAAGGATTTGCATGAGCCACATCAAGCCTTCATAGAGGAATTGACATACAAGTACAATCCCAATTACGACCCGAAATTCATGGATGCCGATTATATGGGAATGCTGATCGCCGACGGGCGTTTCCATGATTTTGGGCAGAAGCGGTTTTATGGCGTCCAATCGTACGATCTGCCGACCTATATCAAGTGGCAGAGGTCGAAATCATTTATCGGCGATGCCATGGAGCCGGATATTCTCGAGGATTTCCTCTGCGAGGTTGAGCGGGGCATTGAGCAGTTTTTTCCCAATGGCATTATCACAGAAGAATTCAAATACGACCTGGTCTGGGCCAGGCGGCGATGATATTTGGCAATCATGCCTATTCCGTCAGGTCATGGCCTTTTGGCCTACGACCTGACGGAACATAGATTTATGTCAGACAGTGCGCTCGTCTAGTAGCTCGGTCACCTCTTTGACCTTCACTTCATCGATCTTATCGAGCGCCTTGAGACCATCCGTTATCATTGTCATGCAGAATGGACAGGCCAGGCCGATGGTTTTGGCGCCGGTGGCTAAAGCCTCCCTGGAGCGGTTGACATTGATATGCTCGCCGTGCTCCTCGAGAAACATGCGGCCGCCGCCGGCCCCGCAGCAGAACGACCAGTCCCGTGAGCGCTTCATCTCGATCCGTTTGGCTCCGGGCAGGGAATCGATAATCTGACGGGCGGGCTCGTAGACCTGATTGTGCCGTCCCATGTAGCAGGAGTCGTGGAATGTGATCTCACCCAGCGGATTACCGTTTACCTTAAGGCGCCCATCGGCGATCATTTCGGCCAAGAGCTGATGCGAGTGGTAGACCTCGTAATGGCCGCCAAAATCGGGGTATTCATTTTTCAGAGTATTGAAACAGTGCGGGCAGTTGGTGAATATTTTTTTGACCCCGGCCGCGTTGAGCATCTCGGTCACCGCCTGAGCCTGGGTCTGGTAGAGGTATTCTTCTCCGAGCCGTCGGGCGGGGTCGCCAGTGCAAACCTCGTCCTCGCCAAGGATAGCGAACGAGACGCCCGCTCTATTCATAAGGCGGGCGGTGGCCTGCGCGACCTTGATATTGCGGGCATCGAGCGCCCCGGCGCATCCGACCCAGAACAGGTACTCGGCATCGGGCTTTTCGGAAATGTGCTTGATGTCGAGCCCCTGATACCATTCCGAGCGCGCCTTTTGCCCCAAGCCCCAGGGGTCGCCGGCCTTCTCGATATTTTTCAGCGCCAGCGCGCCCTCGGATGATATGCGCCCCTCGTTGAGCACAAGTGCGCGGCGAAGATCGACCAGGATCGGGATATGTTCGATAAGGAGAGGGCAAGCTCTCATACAGGCGTAGCAGGTGGTGCAGTCCCAGATGACCGGCTCGGTGATAATGTCCTCGATAAGCCGCTCGTTGAATTGATCAGTCGTTTTCTTGAATAGATGCGTCGCCTTCTTCTCGGCGTGGGCCCGTACCTGCATGATAATCTTGCGCGGTGAGAGCATCTTGTCGGTGTTGGTGGCGGGGCACTGATCGGAACATCGGCCGCACTCGGTACAGGAATAGGAATCGAACAGGGTCTTCCACGAGTATTGCTCGACTTTGGTGACGCCGAACTCCTCAATATCCTCAAGTTTCGGAGTAAAGAGCTTGCCATTGGGAGTCGTATGGGCAAAAAAGACGTTGGGCGCGGATGTGAAAACGTGCATGTGCTTTGAGATCGGCACGTAATTCAGGATAGCCAGAAAGAAGAGGAGGTGACACCACCAAAATAGATGCGCCAGGATATTGAGCGAACCTGGGCTCAGGTCCAGATTGTGGATGAAATGGCCGAGCGCCGCGCCGACGAAGGCGGCGTTCTCATGGCGCAATTGGAGCGCCGAATTGAAGCCATCGGAGAGCAAATCAAACAGCATCAGCCCGCCAATGAGAATGAGAATTATTGAGGCCTCCCATCCCCGCGGCATGCGCTGGCTTCCCGGGAAAAACCGTCGGAGCACGGCCACGGCAATCCCGATCAGAACCAGGACGCTGAACAGGTCGAGCAGGAAAAGGAACGGCCCACGAAGGGATGAACTCAGAAACGGCAGCGAAAATCCGGCGCTGAATCCCTTGCCGATGAAATTCAATGTCCCGAAGGAGATGATTATGAAGCCCCAGAATATGAGGAAATGGGCGGTCCCCATAATTAGCTGATCGAGAAGGCGTCGCTGGCCGAAAACATACTTGAAGAGATATCTGATTCTTTTTCCAATTTTATCGGCCCGGTTCTCAGGTTTGAAGGCTAATAATAGGCGGACATAGAAGTAAACCTCATTGGCGAAAATAACCAGGGCAACCGCCAGCACCGCCAAGAAGGCAAGCTTTTCCAGGCCTTGCAGCGTTATATCAACGGGACCAGTCATTGCGTTTGCCTTTCAATGAACAGGGTTATTCCCCCTCAGTAGTATCGATATTCAAATACCCGCGAACCCGCGTTCACGGATTTTTTAAATATATAGCCGAGGCGAAAGTAATTGTCAATTAGTCTTAGAGGAATGAGCCAAGTAAAAAGCGATTTCCTGTCAGAACAATCCAGAGATAATTAGATACTTTTCATCATCTTCTTAAAAGCATGGCACCTTTGATATGGCCTCGGTTTTCGAGGCCAATGGCTTAACCCATCCCTTAGCGCCGTGAATCGCATGACCAAGAATGCTTGCTCTCGGAATATCCCCAGGGTGCCCGGATGCCCGCATAGCATCATACCCTGCGATTTTGCCCTGTTCAACTTTGCGAAGTTTGGTTTTCGTATCATTCTCCCTGATTCTTACAAATCATATCATATTGAAATTGGATGTCAAGATTAACTGGGCCTGTTTCATGTCGCAGCGCCCCGGCTCCGCTCACGGCAAGGGCAGGCCCCGCGGCCCCCGAAGGGGGCCTTGAAACCCGACCACGCATAAGCGCCCGGCCCTGCAAAGCTCCGGCGTTGCCGATATCGATGTACTTATTTATGGGTTGTCGGGTTTCACCCGGCCCGGAACGGGCCGGCGGGGCCTGCCCTTAATTGATGCAGGAATCTTTTAGGGATCGGATCGCCACGTCACCTGGCAAGTGGCGTCGCCCGCACAAACCTCTGATAAGCCGGCGATATTCTGATCGAAAACGGCGCCTCTGAGGTAGCCATGCTCTGGTTTCCGAATATATCTTTTGCCAATAACCGGACAAGCGATTGCCTCGATGGGACTGCCTGGATATTCCACAGGAAGCTTCCGCTATTATTGTGTGTAAAAGGCATGATGGTCTGCCAATTTTGCCCGTTATCACCGGAGTATTGAAGCGAAACCGAATCGACACCGCTGATGTCCGACGCATCCCATAAAATATATCTGCTTGAGCCGACACTCCATAGCTCACCACCGTCAGGAACAATGATATCGACAATAGGGCCTTCAAAATCGGCCGCCCGAAGAGTAAATGGGGCATCGGAATTATCAGTTGCCAGATGCTGAGCGGCATCCCAGACAATAACGCGGATTTTGCAATTTGCCGTGGAGATGCTCGGCACCAGCCAGGGATAAGCCTGCGGATTGCCATCGACACGAGCCTGGATGGTGCTCCAGCTTCCGCCGCCATTAGTCGAATAGCTGATTGAATAGGATGTTACACCGACATCATCAGTGGCGACCCACCTGATTGTGTCGACATCTCCCCAAAACCAGACTTCTCCCCCGTTAGGCGAAATGACCGCGACTGTGGGAATAGTGCTGTCGGGCGATGGGATTATCGAAAAAATGCCATTAGAGACATCATTGCCAAAATTATTGGCGCCATCCCATGCCGTCACTTTCACAAGGCAATTGCCTGAATTAATTTGGGGCAGATTCCAGGAGTAGAAGCCGGGGTTGCCATTGGTTCGACTTACGAGTGTGAGCCAATTGGTGCCGGAATTCGTTGAATACTCTATGGAATACGAGGTAACCCCAACGCTATCGGTAGCGGACCAGGTGATATCATGAGAGCTTCCTGCATACCAAACCTCGCCACCGTTAGGCGCAACAACTGCCACAATTGGCGGGATAATATCCGGTGGCGCCCCATCGAAGGGGATAGTCAGCGGCAAGCCGGCCGCAGATCTTTCATCGGGTCCCTCGGTTACCTGCCCATTGGCGCTGACAGTGAAATTGGCCACCCCGGATGTGGTGATTTTAATATCGCCGACACAGAATCCTGAGAAACTCGTCTCAGCACCGCTTGGCTGCCCCTCCTCGTTCTGCAGGACAATCGCTGGCTCAGCGGTGACACAGTAGACCCCTGAGAGGAGGACGTTATCGACAACATCTTGCCTGGGGAACATATAATCGGGAGACTGGCCCGCGCCGGTCGATATGCAGGCCACCGCCGGTGTAAGGAGATTCATATAAGTCGAGTTTGTCGAGCTTTCGCTGCCGTGATGGTTGACATGTAGAACCTCGGCGCCATCGACAGTCAAGAGAGGATATTGTCCGCTGGGCATGATCGCCTGAGCCATGGGACCCTCGACATCAACCTGATTTGTGCTCCGGTCGGTGCAACTAATATCGAGATCGCCGCCGCCCAGATCACCGGCGAAAATATATTCGAAATTGCCATATTTTATCAAAATTCCGATAGACCGATCATTTTCGTTATCATGCGAGCCTGATATATAGCCTCGGCCCACGACATAACCATCACGGCAAATGCAGGTGGCGGTGGCGCCATCCCCAAGTTGTATAACCTCGCCCAACCCGATCTGACGAGCCGGCCCAGCCGTCATCTGAGCGGCGGCGTTGAGGAATGCCGTCACATAGGTCGTCTGATAATCACTTCCATTATGAAGGACATCCTGGGTGACATCATAGCCGGAATTCATCAGTTCTGTCAATCCGGCGAGATGATCCGAATGCATGTGGCTGGCCAGAATATATTGCAGACCGTCGGACGGCAAAAGGCCGATAGATTGCATATAGGGTCCAACCTGGTTATTTCCCATGTTGTCGCGGCCGCCGTCCATCAAAATCCGCGTACCGTCAGGGCCGATTACCAGCACGGATGTGCCCCAGCCAACATTGATATAATGAATTTCCAGAAGTCCGGACGGGTCAAACGCCTGGACTGCGGAAAACGATACGCATATAAGGACGGCTAGCGCGTATTTAACAATTGTTTCTTTTCTCATACCTGACTATTGGTATCGGACACTTTGAAGATCCGGTAAATTCTGTCAAATGAACGACCTGAGATAAATATATATTAAATATAATGCTTTACAAGGTCATTTTCTCATGCGACCGCACTGATAAACCTTAATAAAGCCAAAAAGGTTGCGCCACAGGAAGCTGAATCCGGCGATAGACCCCCATTCTTTCAAATACGGGGAAATACCCATAAGAAGGGGTTCTTCCCCTATACAATAATCCGGGCATCAGGGCTGCCCCCGCCGCCATGGCGAGGTTCTGTTTCACCCTGTAATCCGTTAATAATAAAGCGGTTATATGATAAGATGAAACATGATTCGAAACCCTCCCTTAAGCGGCACACCCTTTGATTAAGACTCCCATGGCGATAAAACAGCAAGGGGGATTGATGAAGATGAGATTCACGCTAAACATGGAAAACCTCGATATCAATGGGAAAATGATTGATGCCATGACTATGGATTGGATCGAGGATGTGTCGCAAGATAAGGTGCTCGAAATGTCGCATCAGTGGATCTCCTCGCAGACCTTTTTAACCGATCGCATGATAGGGCTTCACCGAGTAGGCGAATCAAGTTTGACAATAGAACCGGTAGCCGAATCATAGAAGCGAATACTGCAGGTGTGAAGACAAATATAGAACAAATTAGAGCAATCAACAAAAGGAGGAATCCGATGAAATCGAAACTCTTACTCATAACCGGCGCCATCATTGCCCTGGCCATTGCGGTCGGGTGCTCAAACGACAGCCGGACCACCGCCCCGGCCAGCGTAGACAATACTTTCAATTTACCTAATGACGCTGCGATCAGCCGTTTCAGCGCGGAACAGACATTCAGCGGGCCTGAGCCTGCAGGCGGTCATATGGTTTCAAAGGTCGGTATCTATCACATAACCGCCCGCGGGTGCCAATCAATTACTGTCAGGAATGACATGGAGTTTGAACCGGAGAAATTCATCGAGCTGACGTTTTCCCCGGTCCCCACTCTGAACATTCCCGATGGCAGCCTAATTCTGGTCAAGGGGGAATATCATCCATATCCAGGCGGTTTCTGCATGTTGCCCAGCTCAATTGAAGTCGAAGAAATATACATCCTGGATACCGAGCAAACGGAATCAGTCGAAGAGACAAGTCAATTCTAAAGACGAAATTGATGCATGAAAAAGGCCGGAGTATTCCGGCCTTTTTTATTTCATGATATTTAATTATACTCACTACTGTCCCAACGTTAGTTGAATAGATTCAATTGGTTAAGTATCTTGTCCTCGTTTTCCCCTGATTCGATATTGCTAAGTGCCTGTAAGATGGGTGTTTTCTCGAATAGTGTGACACTTAAGAT